>Ga0209512_1001248_pt1 | contig 32723 bp, 36 predicted proteins | sample frozenSSSSmetaG_FD_184142 | JGI IMG/M metagenome (GOLD analysis project Ga0209512, IMG submission 184142) | Glacier valley bacterial and archeal communities from Borup Fiord, Nunavut, Canada, to study Microbial Dark Matter (Phase II) -... | ecosystem: Environmental > Aquatic > Freshwater > Ice >...
GGGGGAGGTGTTCGCGGGGTATGTGGGTGCGAGGGGGGTGGAGGTCAGACATGTGGAGTTTGTGAAGACGTTCGCGCCGGGGGTGTGGCATGTGGTCTTCGACGTGTGGATTGGGCCGGCGGAGGGCTGTAGGGGGCTTCTTCCCGTGATGGGGGATGCGGATGCGGTGGGGATGGAGAGGAGGGCGGGGGGAGGGGGAGCGACACGCGAGTAGACTTGGGTCTTGGACGGCGGGCGGGGAGGTTGAACGGCATACGTGTGCCTGGACGTTAGGGATACTGCAGCTAAGCTAGCTTTACACAGATGTAACGACGTGCGCAGACCGCATCGTATCACGGCTCCTTGTGCATCTGCCATATCACGTCCGCGGAAGCCCCCTGGACCTCGTGCCATCCTGCCATCCTGCTCCTCGCGACATCACCAGCCCCGGCTCCGAATTGACGTTCCTGTTCCTCTAGGCCGGGACTCCGCCCGCCTCCGCTGCTGTCGGTGTGCGGCGTGCTCAGACGCCATTTAAGAGGCGGGAGGTGGCGGGTTAGGAAGGAGGAGGAGAGGAGGAGGAGAGGAGGAAAGAAAGGAGAAAGGAAAGGGGGGAAGAAAGAAAGAGGCGTTCAGGCCAGGTGCTGCGTGCACCTGGCAGCTTGGATGCGTTTTCGCTTATGGGGGGAGGAAGAGGGGGTTTAGTATGATAGCGAGGAGAAGCAGCGGAGAAGCAGGGGAACCAGAGATGGGAGACGGAGACGAACGTAGAGGGAGAAGCGTCGAGAAGGAATCCCAGCGACTCCTGAAGACGTTGCACACTGGCCTCCGCGGTCCCCACAACGTACCGCACGAGGCAGACCTCGAGTCGCTGTGTTTTCGTCTGATGTCGAGCCTGTGCGGGGACTGCGGGGAGCCTGTGCGCCGCGCCGACGGCTGTATATCATGATGCCTGCGCCTGCGACGTGAGGGTGTCTGCGTGCGTGCGTGTGAACGAACGATGCAGGTGCTCGGGCCCAACTTTCGGCCTTCGACAGAGCTGAGTGACTGACTGTAAGGTAGTCTGTGTGTGCATGCGACTCGCGAGGTCGGTGACGCTTTGACCATCGGCGACGTGACGGTGTGCGGGGGATGGTATGTAGGCATGTATGTACTGATCGAGGGCCTGCGCCGGCCAGGGCGGGGGTCTGGAGATGGCGCGCCTGAGCACAAAGAAGCTGCTGAGCTGATGAGAGGAGGACGGATGAGGGGGTTGTATGATTAGGGTCCTCGCAGTTGCTTGTTGATAGACGCTGGAGGGGATTGCGTGATGGATTGGTGTGTGTAAACAGACAATGGAGGAGGAGGAGGAGGAGGAGGAGGAGGAGGAGGAGGGCATTCTTCGGCTACATACATAGGCGTATTCCTAGAAGCAGATGTCCAAAACGTGGAGCTCGCATGTTATAGCAACGGCAGCTAGAGAATGCCGAAACGGGCGAATGTCGAAGATAAATATTCCAAGTCTGCAATGTGTATAAAATGTCCCAGACACCTACGACCGACATAGGAGTCGTGTCTCTGGTGTCTCCGCCGTCCTTTGGGCACTGACGGAGGAAGACCTCATTATCCCCCGAGAGTATCAGACACCTGACGGTGGTGCACTCTATGAGAAACAAGTCGAAGAACACGTGCAGCACAGCACAGCACAGCACAGCACAGCACAGCACAGCACAGTACAGCACAGCACATCCAGGACGGATTGTCCCCAGGACCCCTCTGGAGATCACTGCGGCGTGGTCTAGGCGTCACTATTGAAGGAGGTTGAGAACTCGAGGGGGCACGGAGGCAAGAAGCCAAGGAGCCAAGGAAGCGGGCATCAGAGTCAGAGCGTGCATGAGGTTGTTGCAAGCGACGCTGTTTGTGCGTGCATGAGGAGATTGTGTGCGGATGGGGATGCAGATGCGGATGCAGATGCGGATGCAGATGAGTTGATGTTGGAGGCACGGGAGATGTTGCAAAGCAGGTGATGGTGAGCTTGGGCATAGTGGTGTCGGATATAGGGGAGGGATTGTGTGGAGGAGGAGTGGAGAGGGGAAGGGGAGGAGGGAGGGAGGACGAAAAGAGGAGGAGGCTTTGAGTGTATCACGTGAGAGGGAGACAGGTACTGACTGCTCCTGACAGGCGAAGAAGAGATGCTGGGGATCTGAGGAGGAGTCTTGGACGAGACACATGTCAGAAGTGAAGGAAGAGAAAGGGCTTGCAGAGTAGATGACGAGTCAAGGTGTGTATGTATGTATATATCATGTATTTTATTTATATCATATATCATATACCATGCATGGTGTATTATTCGTATGTACATATCATCTATCATCTATCATCTATCATCTATCATATATATACTATATCATAGAATAATGAGTGATTAGTCTCTTTTTGAAATACTTACCGCCGATCTCTACTGTCTGTCTGTATGTACCTGGATTTCCTCTGATATACATAGCCACTCACAGCCACTCACGTGCCACTCACTCACAGCTACCTACAACCACCCACTCTCCAGCCCGGCTCATCTCCTTTCTAAGTAAAAGGAAAAAGGTACAGTGACACGTGCAGGTACAGATACATATAATTATAGTAGCCTAAGGCAGCTCTTCCCCCAGCCTTCCACTATATATATACATATATATATACATATATATATCCCATCCCCCATCCTCCTCTGCTAACCCGTTCCTCCTCTAGCGCCAGGGCTTCCATCCCGTTTTCCACCTTAGCCTCTTTACTCTACTCCGTACAGATACCTCGCGAGCTAGCCCTTCCACGTTAGCTCCATGTTCCTGCATGCTTCCCTGAGACCCTTCCAACCTCGCGCTAACTCGCGCTAACTCTCCCTAATCAATCCACTCTGATCCGCTCTGATCCCCCCCTCTAGTCCGCTTTGGAGAGGTCCCCCATTATTACCGAGTACTCCGTACGCTCTGAATATCTCCCTACTCCTATTCTCTACTCCCTACTCCCTACGGAGTATCCAGTAACCTCTATCTCTACTCCCTACTCCCTACTCCTATTCTCTATTCCCTACTCCCTATGTACATACACAGTACATACATACGTACCATTTATGTCATCTTCCACTCCATTTTTTCTCCTATCACATAATCTTTTGTACCCATACGCATCCTTCAATCTCCTCCTGCATCTTCAAGTGCTTCTGACCACAAAGTCTCATGTCTGCCTGTTCAATCGCCTTCGAACATATACCATATACTTTACTCTACTGTACATCATCGCCCATTATCCATTATCCACCATCTGTACATAGTGCGTGCATACATCTGCATACATCCCATCCAGCTCCTTTAGCGACGCGTCGACCTACCTATCCGCTTGCGCCGCGACATTGCATCAACACATAATCCCACACCATAATAACACCAGCCACCCAGCAGCATCATAGGGGCCCATCCGTCATTGTTTCATCAACTTTCTTCACTTTCTACAGCCCGCTTCTGCTGCCATCTCACCCTTCGAACACATGTTATCGCTCTAGATACGGCATCACGAAGGAGAGAGTAACGAATATCACGTCTTAACGCAACCAACCAACCAACCAACTAACCAACCAACCGAAGAAGAGAGCATACCCATCATTTTGTCGCAACGAAGAAGATCCTAGAGCCATGGCCAGCTCTCCACCTGGGTCGCCGCCGAGCGTACCTCAGAGGCCGATGAGCGTCCTGATACGACCACCGAGGAGCCAGAGTCGCATGAGTATGACGAGCAAGGCAGGCGGAGCAAGTAGAGCGTCGGATGAGGATGCCAAGACCTCCGTCAAAGTCGGTACGTCGTGCTGCGACTTGCAACAGCCTGCCCAGAGATGCTAACATGCGTGCAGCGATCCGTGTCAGACCTCCTCTCCGTCCCGAGGATCCAGGCTACGAACTTATTCCGCAACGATTTCAGAAGTCAATGGTGCAGGTGACATCCCCTACAAGTGTGACCATCGATTCTCCGCAGGGCCGGAAACTCTTCGTCTTCGACAGAGTCTTTGGGGAGGATGTGACTCAGGAAGGCATTTGGGAGTATCTCACGGAGAGCGTCAACGCCTTCGTTCAGGGCTACAATGTGTCCATGTTGGCGTATGGACAGTCTGGCGCCGGAAAGTCATATACCATGGGAACATCTGGCCCGGATGATCAAAGCGACATGGAGGTCATGGGTGAGTCTACAGGTGCTATCTTCATCGACCCCTCTTGCGCTGGCAAGGCCTTCCAAGGCAGCACACACTGACTGTTTTCAAGGCGTAATTCCACGTGCGGCAGCTGCTCTGTTCGAAAAATTAGAAGGCCCGAAGCCCGCGAATAACCGCGATTCGATGTCTGGTTTACGCGCACCAAAACGCTATTCTGTCCAGCAAGGAGCTCACATGGCCAAACAACTGGAAAAGAACTGGGTTCTCACGGCAACATACGTCGAAATTTACAACGAGCACTTGAGGGACTTATTAGTGCCAGAGCATGTACCCCTAAACGAGCGGGGTCAGGTTACGATTCGCGAGGATGTTAAAGGACATATTCTCTTGACCGGACTACATGCGGTGGAAATCAACTCCGTCGAGGATCTGCTGTCTGCCTTGAATTTTGGTTCTACGATCAGACAGACCGATTCTACAGCAATCAACGCCAAGTCTTCCCGATCCCATGCTGTCTTCAGCTTGAATCTCGTCCAACGAAAGAGCAGTTCCCAGGCTACTCCGAAGGCTGAGAAGAGGTTCTCAGTGCCACTGGAGGCGATGACTGGATCTGAGAGCTGGGTCACGATCGACAGCAAATTCAACTTCGTCGATCTCGCCGGCAGTGAAAGACTGAAGAATACAGGCGCACAAGGGGAGAGAGCGAAGGAGGGCATCTCGATCAATGCCGGTCTGGCCAGTTTGGGCAAGGTCATTTCCCAACTTTCGTCCAGACAAGCAGGATCGCACGTCTCATATCGTGATTCCAAACTCACTCGAATGCTTCAGGACTCACTGGGCGGAAATGCGATTACCTACATGATCGCTTGCGTTACCCCTGCGGAGTTTCATCTCAGCGAAACGCTTAATACAGTTCAATACGCCCAACGAGCTCGAGCCATCCAGAGCAAGCCTCATATCCAACAGGTCTCTGACGAAACGGACAAACAAGCTCTCATTGATCGTCTCAAGGCAGAAGTGGCGTTCTTGCGCGAACAGATTCGCAGTTCTGAGCGGAGTGATCGTCCAGCGACGCACGGCGCCCCCAGTGAGCGATCCGAGCGTCGAAACGAAGCAGAGATCGATCTCCAAAACCAACTTCTCGATAGCCAAGAGAGCTACAATGCCTTAAGTCAACGACACGCAAAACTGATTTCTGAAATGACCAAAGCTCGCGACACCGAACTTGCCGAAAATCAAGCCTACGAGCATACTTTGGGCGATACCGCGTCGGAGAGGCTGAAGCGATCCAACTCTTTCGCAGAGGCTGTAGAACAGGTCGTCCTGGAATACGAGGAAACGATCCGAAGTCTGGAGCAATCGCTGTCGAGCACACGCGCTTCGCTATCAAATACCGAAACTACCCTTCTTGAGCGAGAAACTAAATGCGCCTACATCGAGACTGTAAATCAACAGCTTCAAGCCCGCTTACAAAAACTCATGGATCGCGAGGCTAGCACCGAGAATTATCTCCATGACTTGGAAGTCAAGCTCGATGGTCATACGTCAGGCGAAGAGAAGAACTCTGCCATCGTGGCTGAGCTCCGAAAAGAGATTGCTCGAGTGAGGGAGAATGAGGCCAGCTGCGAAGATTATATTTCTACCTTGGAAGAGCGTCTTGCAGAAGCAGATTCGGATGCCGAGGCGATGCGACGAGAGATCGAACGCTTGGAGCATGTTGTCGAGCGACAGCGCAGTCTTGGAAAACTAGACAAGCTGCTTTACGAGCTTGACAGCGTTCGCCAAGGCGAGGCCGACGTTGACGCCTCACAGGCGCCGACCGCTGTCAACGGGAAAGTGCCACATTCTCGCAAGGAGAGTTATGCTAGTCGCCGTGCCCCAGAAGAAGTCATCCATGAGAGCGACGAAGTTGATGAGTCGGACCTCAATGGAACTCCAAATGGCGTTGCAGCCGTCAGCCCAGACAGCAGCACGCGCTCAGAGGCTGATGGGCCGATTGACAATGGCGAGTCCATTGAAGAGGAGGCCACACCGCTTGCCGAATACTCTGGAGAGAGTCCAGCTCAATCCCAGTTTGTGGCTGATAAGCTCGAGACCGTTACCCAAGAATTGGTTGAGCTTCGTGTTGAGCACGAGTCAACGGTCCATGAGTTTGAAAACCTGGCTGCAAAGTACGAGGAGGCAATTCGTACACTAGCTGACTTGCAAGATGCCGCTGACGAAGCAAGACATCGTTACAACCGAGACTCACAATTGTCTGTTACATCACCGGTACAGACAAGACCGACATCTTTTTTAGCAGACGCGAGGGTGAGCGAACTGAGAGAAAGCGAAGGACAATTTTCACCCTCGCGGTCACTCTCATCGGAATTGTCCTTAGCTGGGGAATCACCCAGTTTGATGCAACTTTCTGATGCTGAAACCGCGAATAAAAAGTCTGAGTCAGGAGAGGTGTCTGGGGAGGCACGTGACGAGACGGTAGCGGTGGAGGTGGAAGAGTTGAGGAGGTTGGCAGAAGAGAAGGAGAAGGCTCAGATTCTGCTGGCGGAGAGATATGCACAGTTAGAGCAGAAGCACATGGAGACTCTCGACATTGTCGAGGAGCTTAAGACGGCAGTGCAAAAGGCTAAGATGCAGGAGGTGACATCGCCACGATCTTCATCCGCAGTCATTCGTCGCAAATCCAGCCAAGGTGTCATGACCATCGATCGCGCTCACAGATCTTTTGCGTCGTTGAGGAATATTGCAACCGAGCACTTCGAAAGACAGCCGGATGTGATGCAGAACTTCGAGCTCAATCTCAACGCAGCAATGCACGAGCTTCATACTCGTTCTGAACGAGTGCAAGAACTGGAAGCCGACATTGGTGCAGTCCGGAAGGAGATGGAGACGAAGATGAGCATCATTTCTGGTTTGACTCGCGAACGATCAAGCATCCAGCCATCACCAATGGACATGTCGGTTATGTCTACAATGCGTGATCAGCTCTTGCAGAGCGAGAACCAGATGAGAATTCTTCAAGAGACACACCAAGCTCGTGAGGAGGAGCTATCCGCAGAGATCGAGTCCTTGCGCGCATCCATCGATGCTCATTCGCAGCAAGCAATGGCTGCTGCCGAGCGAGCAATTGCTGAGCAAGAGGATCTGAAGGCTACTCAGGATAGTAAGATTGCTACTTTGGAAGCCGAGTTGGCAAGCTGGGAAGGTAGACATCAAACCGCGCTCGCTTCAATGCAGGCGTCTGAGACGCAACTCCTGTCAACGATTTCTGAGCTCGAGAGCAGGATAGCCGCCGTTAAAGCCGAGAGCGACGCAGAGGAAGAGTTGCCAAAGTCAGTTGTTCCAGAGGAGAAAGAGAGTTCTATTTCTGAAACCGAGTTTGAGCAGTATCGCACCAAGCATCAAGATCTTGTTGATAATCTTCAGCATGAAATTAGCGAGCACAAGGCGGTTGTGGCTGCGAATGCTGCTAAGATTGCTGAGCTCGAGGAAGCGCATTCGCTGACCAAGTCTCAACTGGAGGACACAGCAAAGGCCAAGGAGGTCACAGTCGCCGAGATTGAATCTCATAAGGCTTTGGTGTCAAGACTCGAGCAACAGATTGCTGAGCATGAAAATATCGTCAAGTCTCATCAAGACGGCTTGACGTTGCTTCATGCCAATCATGCCAGAGAGATTGAAGAAATCCAGGCAGCCAGCCTTGAGGAGCATCACACCGCATTGGCAAATCTATCCTCTCAGCATCAGCTCATTTTGGAGGCTGTCAATCAAGAGCTTGCTGAGGCCCGGAATGAGCTGACCAAGGTTGCCTCGCAAGTTGCTCTTGCGCTTGGCAATGATGCTAGTGTTGAGAAGCTCCAGGAACATATTGCTGAACTGATTGCTGCTCGCGAAGCCCTTGCAATCGAGCAGAAGAAGGGCGGTGAGCGTGAGAAGGACATCATTGATCTATCATCTTTGAACGACGAGGTGCTGAAGGAACTTGAAACTGTCAAGGCCGAGCTTGCTGCACTACTTGCGCAGACTGCAGCTGGTGCTCAGCTTAAGGACGAGCATGCCACTGTTACCGAGCAACTCGCCCTTCTGAAGAAGGAGATGAGTGATCTCGAGACCAAGAACAAGAAGAACTCCCGCCTGGTTGAAGAGCTGGAGGATCAATTAGCCTCCAACTTCGATCAGCACCAAGCTGCGAATAACCGTCTCTCTACTCTTCAGAGCGAACGGAACTCGCAGTTGGACGAAGCGAACATGGCTCGCGCCAGGGTTGAGAAGGAATTGGAGGCCATCCGGGAAGAATACGCAGGGCTCCAGGTAAGCCCTCTGACGCTCAAATTAACGCATCACCTCTCTGACCATTCCCAGGCCAAGCTCGAGGAGCTCACCCCATCCGACAACACCGCCGGCGCCCGCACCTCCAACTCCTCCTCCACCAGCACCATCCGCAAGACGGCCTCGGTTCAATCCCTCCCCTCGCCACCCCCCGTCATCCCCCTCCCCCCGATCCCCAGCGTCTTGCCACCCACACCGACCAGCAACAGCTTCGGCTCACCGCTCTCGCCATCGTCGTCGCGCGACTCGCGCCCGATATCGAAGGACCTCGCGGCGGCGGCGCGAGACTCGGTGACGTCGAACGCCAGCTTCGCGCTGGCGCAGGCGCAGGCGCAGCTGCAGGAGGACCAGGAGGCGAAGATCCGGACGATCGAGAAGCACCTGTCCGCGGAGAAGCAGCTGACGGCGACGCTGGAGGAGGCGCTGACGGACCTCGAGCGGCAGAGCAACAAGGTCAAGGCGGACGCGGACGCGTGGCGGCGGCGGGCGATGGAGCTGGAGGCGGAGCGGCGGGAGAGCGAGGAGGCGAAGCGGCGGCTGGTGGATCAGAGCCGGCGGCTGGAGCAGCAGCTGACGGAGGCGAGGGCGAAGGAGATCGAGAGGGCGAAGGCGGCGGAGAAGGAGAAGGGGGCAGGGGAGAGGGAGGTGCGGTGGAGCGTGCAGAGGGGCGAGGAGGAGAGGAGGAAGAGGGGCGAGGCGGAGAGGGTGACGGCGCAGTTGGAGGAGAGGATGGGGAAGGTGGCGAGTAAGAAGAAGAAGGGCAGTCTGAACTGCTTCTAGACTTCTCTCTTCTTCCTCGTCACGCGTCTCGCAACAATCCTCGGCTGGCCCCTTTTTTTTTTTTGGCAACGAAGGCGGACTGAAAGGAGCGGGGTGGAGTGAAACGGAGAGGAGAGGAGAGGAGGCAGAGACGGAGAACGCACAAAATTGATGGCGATCTGCAGACAGAGACGCGGGACTGCACATACGGGGCGGAGGCGAGGAGGGGAGGTAGACGAGCACGAACCTGCATGGCCTTTTTTTCTGTTCTGTACGTCTACGGTATTTCACACTTGGACACGCGCCGCGCCCTTTTTCACGAGCTACGAAGTTGAGGAGGGGAGGGGAGGGGAGCGGAGCGTGTGTGGTTTTTTTTCTCTTCTTGGGCCAGGCTGGCGAGCGAGAGGATGTGGGTATTTTGCAGGGCTGGCTTTGTGGCTTTGGCTTGTGGTTTTTATCTTATGGGATGGATGGATGGTGTGTACGGGATGAGAGATTGGGGGAGGCGGAGGGAGAGGCGGAGGGGGAGGCTTAGCTAGTTTTATACCACGAAGAACGGTTGTTTTTAGCTTTTGAGAATCGTGTTTGTGTATGAAGGATGGGGATGGGTGGTGAGGTCTTCTGTTTTGTTCTTCTTCTTCGGCCCTGCCCTACTTTATCCAGTACACTCCCCCACGGACGGCCTGGCCATCAACGAACGCCCTGGAGGCTGGCGCGCGACGAAACGAACGGACGCGCTTTCCTCGTCGGCGTTTAGGCCTTGGGAGGCGGAGGGGAGGGAGATGTAGGGGCGTATGTAGGTGGTGGAGGAGACGTTTTAAGGAGGAGAGGGAGGATGGAAGTGGAGAGTAGCTGGGATGGGATGGGATGTGTAGATATGGGCTCGTATCCAGAAGCGTAAGATGCTGTAGCTTCTGCCGACATTCCCACTTCGCCCCGTGAGCTTGGCCTCGGGAATATGTATGCATGTATGTATGTAGGTACCTTTGTATGCCGGCTCCTAGGACATCATGCTCCACCGAACTCATTTACTATTACAACCTTTTATCCACGACATGACATGACGGGACATGAGAATCCAACATAGAATCTGCATATCTGCATACTTGATGGCGACGGTCTCCAGATTCCTGTCGGGTTATCGTATATCATATGTATCATTGTCAGCCACAGCCACAGCCACAGCCACAATCCCCTCCCTCGCATCGCATAATGGAGAATGGAGAATGGAGAATGGGACCTCGGCGTTGCTATTGCCAGCACATGTCTCGATGTTGGTATTACCGGCACGACTGAGTCCATGCTGCTCTTGCTTGTGCCATTGCCATTGCCATTGCCATTGCCATTGCCGTTGCCACTATTGTGTCAGTGTCGGTGTCAGTGTCAGTGTGCTATGAAAGAGACGTGGGATCTCCCTCTCCCTTCCCCGCATTTCAACATCCCGGCCTCCCCAGTTTCCCGCGAAGGGTAACTAGGTAGGTAACTAATTCACACACTGGCGCTGACAACACTGGCGGTACTGGTAATGTGAGAAGAGAAGCTTGTATACCCCGATGCCCTCGATACCCCGCCATGTGATGGCCGTCCTCTTCGCCATCCTATTGCCGATAGCGTCGAGCTGTGCGCGCAGGCAAGATCCAGGAAGGAGAGGGTGAGGGTGACGGCGACGGCGAAGTACTTAGGTATATATATCTCTATGTTTATTGTATCTCCGTTGTTCATCCTTGCGAGGTCACTACTTTGTATCCATCCTTCTTCCTGCTTCTTTCTTCCTTCTTCCTACCTCCTACCTCCTACTTCGTCTCTTCTCTCCGTCGTGACACCCTGCCGCAACTTTATTCAAGATGGTCTTCCTCGCAGAGAGAAAAGCCCATATCCCGACGAAGGATCTCCTTTCCTGGACCTTCGACGAGCTGCCATATGATTGGGACAAGCCGGTATGATGTGAAGCGCACTTGGGGCATCGTGATGCGTTGCGATGTTCCTTACCAAGTTGAAGAAGCTAATATTCTCAGATCTACGTCGATGCGGCCAATACATCTCGCTCCATCTCCGCCAGACAAGCCAAAACCATCATCCGTAAGATCGTAGCCGGCCTCTACGCGAACGGCTTCCAGAAGGGCGACTGCGTCTGCATCCACTCCTTCAATGATGTACGTCCCCGCCTACCTCTTCTCTGCCCCCCTCACTGACCTCCAAGATCTACTACTCCATCCTCTTCCTCGGCATCATCGCCGCCGGCGGCGTCTTCGCCGGCACGAACCCCTCCTACACACCCTACGAGCTCACTCACCACATCAAGACCTCGCAGTCCAAGTTCCTCATCACCGAGCCCGAGATGATCACCGCCATCCGCGAGGCCGCCAAGCTATCCTCCATCCCCGAATCCAAGATCTTCATCTTCGACGTCCAGGGCCAGGCCCTCCCCGCCGGCTTCAAGTCCTGGACCGCCCTCCTCTCGCACGGCGAGAAGGACTGGATCCGCTTCGACGACGAGCACACCGCCAAGAACACCACCGCCGCGCGCCTCTTCTCGTCCGGCACCACGGGCCTCCCCAAGGCCGCCGTGCTCAGCCACTACAACCTGATCGCGCAGCACACCCTCGTGCACGAGTACGTGCATAAGCCGTACGAGGTGCGCCGCACGCTGTGCATCCCCATGTTCCACGCGGCGTCGGTGCCGACGGCGCACACGTCGGCGCTGCGCTCCGGCCAGGTCAGCTACATCATGCGGCGCTTCGAGCTGGAGCCGCTGCTCGAGACGTTCGCCAAGTTCGACATCACCGAGATCGGCATCGTGCCCCCCATCGCAATCGCCATCATCATGTCGCCGCTGACCAAGAACTACTCGATGACGTCGATCAAGGCGGCGAGCTGCGGCGCGGCGCCGCTGGCCAAGGAGACGCAGAAGCGCTTCAAGGACCTGCTGGACCCGAACGCGACCGTGACGCAGGTGTGGGGCATGACGGAGACGAGCTGCGTCGCCAGCATGCTGCACTACCCCGAGGACGACGAGACGGGGTCCGTGGGCCGCATGCTGCCGAACATGGACGCGAAGCTGGTCGACGACGCCGGCAACGACATCAGCGCGTACGACGTGCGCGGCGAGCTGTGCGTGCGCGGCCCCATCGTCATCAGCGGGTACTTCAACAACGAGGCCGCGAACTCGGAGTGCTGGGACGCGGACGGCTTCTTCCACACGGGCGACATCGCGTATATCAGCAGGGAGAGCCGCAAGTGGTACATCGTGGACCGCAAGAAGGAGCTGATCAAAGTCCGCGGCTTCCAGGTTGCGCCGCCGGAGCTGGAGGCTGTGCTGCTGAGCCACCCGCTCGTCATCGATGCGGCTGTGATTGGCGTCAGCAAGCGCGGCGAGAAGGACGTCGAGCACCCGCGCGCGTTTGTGGTGAGGCGGCCCGGTGGGGAGAGGGCCAGCGAGGAGGAGCTGAAGAAGTATTGTGGCGAGAGGCTGGCGAAGTATAAGGAGCTTACGGGCGGGGTGGTGTTCTTGGACGAGATCCCGAAGAATCCGTCGGGTAAGATTCTGAAGCGGATATTGCGCGAGTGGGTTGTGAAGGAGGAGGGTGGGGCGAAGTTGTAAGAAAGGAGGGAGAGGATGTGGGGTGTTCTGCGTATGTATGTTTGAGCGGATAGGATGGGTTAGGATAGATCTAGATCATTTCTTGCACCTTCCTGCGTCTAGCCTTGTCTAATACACGCGCTTGTAGCGTTGGAGAGATCGTTCCTGTCTTGTATCCCGTGCATAGGTAGTCCGACGTACGTACCTAACTGTAGCCTGCAGTGTTCGAGAGATCCTTTCCCGTTCCTCGCCTCCTCATTACCTCCACCGTCGAAATCCGAGTCGCAACAGCCAGCGCACGAGCCCGTAAAGGCCGTCTCGCGCAACCACATCCGCGCCCTTCTGTGCCTACTGCACTGCAGCTGCCGTCCGTGGAATCGCTGCATCAGAGGTATATGCGCCGTCCCCCCTTTGTCCCAGGACGTGTATCCTGCGCTTGCGCTTGCGCGGCACGGCGCATCGCAGCACTGCCCTCGCCTTCGGTGGTGGTGCGCAGCGAGCACGAAAGCAAAGGGAGATGTCTAGCGCTGGCGGATATCGTCGCGCGTGAATACAGACAGACGAGCCAAGGGGAGCGGGGAAGTGCGGCGCGCACGCGGCGTGTTGACACAAGCCTCTTCTAGAGAGTGCTGTTTATTGATAGTATATGCATTCTTTACATTGTATCCTACACCGCTCTGTTTTGCTATCATACAGCTGCATATCCGTGCCCGTCCGGGCAAAACGCCGTCGAAAATAACATTTGTACAATCGCCCGCCTGCCCACCCGCCCGCTCGCCGTCTATTTGTTCTTGCTCATCTTGTACGAGAAGCGCTTCCGTGTCCTGTGCATGGTCATCGTCAGCGCGGATCCTCAAGCTAGACACAGAGCCCCGTGCGTCCTTCCCATCCCCTGCGATCCGTCCCCCCTCACAACCCTCACGCACCCCCCTCCAGCACAATGCGAAGCAACGCAGGAAGCCGAGCCGAACTTACACGCTGAACTCCCCGAGCTTGTGCCCCACCATGTCCTCCGTCACCGTAATGTCGTGATACACCTTCCCATTGTGGACCTGGAACTTCAGCCCCACGAAGTTGGGCAGGATGGTCGCGGAGCGCGCCTGCGTGCGGATGGGCGTGAGCTTCTGGCCGGGGATGACGCGGACGATCGGGAGTCTGCCTGCGTTAGCTCTTGCCTTTCCCTTCTTGTTCGCCGACGACGACGAGCAGCGACTGAGGGATTGAAGGGCTTACGGGACGATGTGAGGGCCTGGATATCCATTCGTTAGTCTTGGAGGAAGAAGAGGAGCGAAGGAGGGGATGACGTACCCTTCCACACGGACCGTGCCATCAGAACTCGGGTCGGAAACATCGCGAAAGGATCGTGGGGGGAACTTGACAGAGAGGAGCTGGGCTGGTCACGATATCGTCGTCGTCGTCGTCGTCTTGAAGCTGGACCCGGGATAAATTTCGGAAGTGGTGGACAGGGATGGCGGGCGCGCTAATTGCGGCAGCGCCACTGCGCGTCTCCCCGGACTTAGACGCAGGCAGAGAGCATGGGAACTCCGTGATTTCGATGCTTTCACATTGATCAAGACGATTTTTCGTGATTTGCACGCGTAGAACGGTTGCTTGAGGTTATAGCGATATTTTGATGGGGAGTCTGAGGGAATACTAGGCTACCAAGGGCTTTGAGGGCCGCAGAAACGGCAGAGAGGACGGCAAGATGGCGGAACTTGGACGTATGCTTTCTCTGTCTTCCTTTATATTGGAATGTTGAGGCTCTATCTGACATTATGGCAGCTGCGGATACGATACGTATTCTGGTTGCGACGGATAGCCATGTAGGCTACGAAGAACGAGATCCGATCCGCAAGGATGACAGCTGGAAGAGCTTCCATGAGGTTATGTGTCTGGCGAAGACGCAAGATGTTCGTTCACATACCCCAGAAAATGGGAAATCATAGGCTGATATGGCAGGTTGATATGGTTCTTCTCGCCGGCGACCTATTTCACGACAACAAGCCTTCCAGAAAGGCTATGTACCAAGTGATGCGGTCACTTCGAATGAACTGCTTGGGCGATAAACCCTGCGAGCTCGAGATGCTGAGCGATGCGAATGAGGTCTTTGATGGGGCGTTCAATCATGTCAATTACGAAGATCCGGATATCAATGTTGCGATCCCGGTTTTCAGTATACATGGAAATCACGATGATCCGTCCGGAGATGGACACTTCTGCTCACTCGATCTTCTACAAGTCTCAGGATTACTCAACTACTTCGGACGAACACCCGAATCGGATAACATAGCCATCAAACCAGTCCTACTACAAAAGGGCCAGACGAAATTGGCATTGTACGGCATGAGCAACGTGCGTGACGAGCGCCTCTTCCGGACCTTCAGAGACGGGAAGGTAACTTTCTTCAAGCCCGGCATTCAGCAGGACGACTGGTTCAACATGATGGCTGTGCACCAAAACCACCACGCCCACAGCGAAACTGGCTATCTGCCCGAGAACTTCCTGCCGGAGTTCATGGACCTGATCGTCTGGGGCCACGAGCACGAATGCCTCATTGACCCCACGTTCAACGCCGAAACCTCCTTCCACGTCATGCAGCCCGGCTCCTCCGTCGCCACATCCCTCATACCGGGCGAGGCGGTCGCTAAACACGTCGCCATCGTTAGCGTCGCCGGCAAGGATTTTACCGTCGAGAAACACCGCATTAAGACCGTGCGGCCCTTCATCACCAAGGAAATCGTGCTCGCGGACGACAAGCGCTTCAAGGGCGTCGACAAGAAGAAGGAAAACAAAGCCGAACTGACACGCAAACTAATGGAGGTTGTTGAGGACCTCATCGAGGAGGCCAAGGCAGAGTGGCTCGCCATCCAAGACGCCGAGAACGAGGACGAGCCCATCGAAGTTCCCCTGCCGCTAGTGCGCTTGAGGGTCGAATACACGGCGCCGGAGGGCGGCAGATACGACTGCGAGAACCCGCAGCGCTTCTCGAACCGCTTCGTCGGGCGCGTCGCCAACGTAAACGACGTGATCCAATTCTGGCGACGCAAGACTGGCGGCGCCTCCCGCACCAAGACGCCCGGCGCGGCCGACATGCCCGAGGAGTCCATCCTCGCCTCCCTCTCCATGGACAACGTCAAAGTCTCCAGGCTCGTCAAGGAATTCCTCAACGCCCAGAGCCTCAAGATCCTCCCCCAGGCCCCCTTCGGCGACGCCGTCACCCAGTTCGTCGACAAGGACGACAAGAACGCCATGCAGGTCTTCGTCGACCAGTCGCTCGAGGGCCAGGTCAAGACGCTGCTCAGCCTCGAGGATGACGACGACGCCGACCTCGACTCCGCCATGAAGCGCTACGCCGACCAGATCGACAAGCAGTTCCATGAGGGCACCCTCGCCCGCCGCCCCACGAAGAGGAAGCTCAAGCCGCGCCCGGAGCTCTGGGACAGCGACATGGACGGCGAATGGGAGGAGCAGCCCGGCGCGTGGGAACTGGAGGCCGACGATGCTCCCGCCGATGCCCCGGCGCCCGCAAGGAGGGGTAGAGCCCGCGCCGCTAGCCCCATCGATATGGGCGAGTCCGACGACGGCTTCGGCGCCACGCCCGCCCCAGCACCCGCTAAGCGCGCACCTGCCAAGCGCGCGGCGCCCGTGCGCAAGGCCCCCGCGGCAAAGAAAGCTCCTGCGGCGCCGAAACGCGCGCCTGCGCGGCCGTCAAGAGCTAAGACGGGGGCGTTCGTGGACGAGGACGAGGACGATGATGTTGTGATGCTTGATGGGAGCCCGGAGCCGGTTGCGAGGAGTCAGCCGAAGAGGGCAGCGGCGGGAGCGAGGGGTACCAGGGCCGGAGCGGGGGGAACGCAGACGCAGTTGAACTTTTCGCAGGCGGGGAGTCAGCGTGCGACGCCGGCGCCGGTGGGGAGGGGGAGGGCGAAGGCGAAGGAGGAGTTGAGTGAGGATGAGATTAGTGATGATGATGATGCTTTTGAGCCTGTGGTTAGTAGTCGGACCACGAGGCGGAGATGAGGAGGGGTATTGTGGGTGTGGAGTTTACTGGCGTTGAGGATCACAACTGGGAATGGCATAGCATGCATGGCTGTCGGTCTGCATTTTGCTGGGAAGATTGGGGATAGGGGATATGTGCCTGCTATGGCTGATGATTCTACCTGTATTTGGGATTATACCTCACACAAGTCTCGAAATTATAAGGAAGACCCTAGGAACAGATGGAATCCCTAACGCCGTCCTTCACAAAGCTCTAAAGCCTAAACCAAATACATCCTCACCTCGAACACCTCTTTAACGCATGCCTAAGGGTAGGCTGCTACCCAAGACACTTCAGGATATCAACCACAGTTGTGATCACGAAGGAGGGAAAAGAATCATACCAAGACGCCAAATCATACAGATTAATCGCCCTCCTCAATACGCTTCCCAAAATATTAGAATCGATATTAGCAAGCAGAATCAGCTACTGCGTAGAAGCACACAACCTGCTGCCAGAAATCCACACTAGCCGACGGAAATCCCTACTATTTTATACTCCAGCTTAATTATTGGTCTCTAAGCAAGTGTGGTATGAAAAGCAGCTATCGCCATATAGATACTTGAGAGTACATATTCGTATACTGTTATGGTTGTCATTTGTTTCGACTGCAACCCTGCATCTTCGTGTTGTTGCATCATATCAGATTAAGAAACTCTCCGACCGAGCCCGGACGTCTGACAGCATGGTCGCATATCGACGACGACTGTGGTTGCTGACGCTTCACAATCTTCAATAATGAATACCATCCACTGGTTACTATAATGCTCTTTGATATCTGTTGAAGTGAAGTCTTAGACTTCAGCTGTGGCGTGTGGCGACAATGACTACACCCGAACCAAAAGCTCCACCACTGCCAAAGCCAAATCTCCACGCCCGCCTCTTATGCAGACAGCGCAAAGGCGGCTGCGACAAGCAGAAGCCCTGTGCAAACTGTGTCCGGGCTCGCGCTGAGTGCATTTACAATGGTTCCTCTCGGTCATGGCAACGGACGGCGACTGACAGAGAGGAAGAGCTGCTTAATCGGTTGGGGCAATATGAGGCTCTGCTGAAGAGATATGGCGCCAAAGTGGATGATATCGAGACTGGGAATATACATGCCTCGAAACCCAACGATGAGGCCAGTCGTCCTATGCAGTTGGGCTCAAGTCCTGTATCTCCTACAAGACGGGTCAAGGTGGAGGCTATGGTGTCAAACCGCCGAGCCCGTGAGTTCTCTTGTTCTTCTAAGTGACATTGGGAGATTGATGATTAGCAGGAGCAATCTATGGGGCAATCTCAGTGACGAGATCCTTGCTGATGTTTTGGGTGGAAGCACGCCTGGGTCGGAGAATGTAGGAAAGCTAGACTCTGCACGAAGATCTCAGGTTTTGAGTCATTTCCAGAAAGTCTATCCCTCTTCCATCCACCCCGCATTTTAATCTTCAGGCTATGGCAAGCATTCCTCGATAACGTCAACCCTCTGACCAAAGTTATTCATGCCTCTACTGTTCAACGTGGAATACTCGAGGCAAGCGTCAACATCGAGCAAGTATCAAAGCCTTTCGAGGCTCTAACGTTTGCAATCTATGCATCTATAATTGAGGGAAGAGGAATGTGTAAGAATAAATGGCGAATCGAGAAAATACTCGGAGTGAAAGATCACAAGCTTGGTCAAGAAGCTCTAGCCCAAGCTGGTATCCTCGGAACTCGAGATCTAGTGGTTCTACAGACCGCACTGCTGTTACTTGTTAGTGATCCTTATGCTCACCAGGCTTTGGAGAGCTGATCTAAACTAAGCTTTTCTAACAATGATTCAGGTCTCTCTTCATCCTGGCTATGATCCTGGAGAGTTCTGGGTCCTTTCCGGCATAGTCATGCGTATCGGACAGCGCCATTAGGCTTCATCTCCAGCCCGACTCGAGCAACTTCTCTGTGTTAGAAACCGAGATTCGTTGGAGGCTGTGGTGGCAGATTTGTGTGCTAGATACCCGTTGTGCCGAGCACTGTCGAGAGGAAGAGAGTATTCTCCATCTGTCCCATGATGATTGAGCAAGATAACTTCAGTCACTTAGTGACCGCTACCCAAGGTTTCCTTTGACATATCGGCGTTCACTTTTAGGTGGACGCACTTGTCTACTTTCTCAGCGAGCTTCGATATCGAAACACCGGAGACTTAGCAGATAGAGCATGGTCTGAGATATCAAAAGCGTCTGTATATCCCCCGGAACTCATCGGAGACACAAATGAACCTTTATATATGGCCATCGGTACCTTGACTCTGAATAGTTGGGATAATCGCGAGAGAGAATTTTGAAGACAGCGATTAATACCACGGGAGGCTTACCGCCTTCTTTTATTTCAACATTGCATGCCAAGTTTCCCGCAAATGAAAACGAGCTAAGTGGCAACTCCTATCAAGAGCTAGGATATACATTATCCAGCCCGGAGCACCAACCGCCAGACAAGCCGGCTGAACGTGTTAGTGGCGGGTACAATGCATCTTCACTCCTAAATACCATGTATTTGGATATGGCATCTTTGGACTGGAACTACTGGAATCATTTAATGGACGGCACAGATATTTCAGCGTTCTCTCGCACGGCCAGCATATGCAAGAGTAAGACTGTCGGCTCGACGATCAAATTAGGGTGAGCGTTTTGAACTCTACCAGTTTTCAAACGTAGATAGAATGCCGAAATTGTTCGAAATTTGACACCAAATTCGCGGTTTTCGGATGCTTTTTGTTCTCTGAGTTTTGCTCGGCCCGGAACAATCCAGATTGCTCACGTCTCGGACCTCTTCGCCGAACTCCAGCGATATCAAGACCACTTATATATGTTCTTGGCCCATATTTTGTTGAATAGCGTCCGGGGCTCGGGCCGGATGATCGCCCCGAGGAATGACTTTTTTGGGACAGATCCATGAGAATTCTCATGCATCCTCGAAAGCAAACATTCATTTAGCAAATACAAACATCTGTAGCAAACTTAGTAGCAAACACTCTATTCCTATTCAGATAGAGCTCTGTAGGTAGATAGTTTTCATCAATTCAATTCAATCGCATTCATTGGATTCAGTTTCAACATATTTCACGACCATGTTAAGAGATTAAAGTCACTCAGAGCTACCAAAGTGTCAACCGTACATACAGACCCAATGCCTCGCGACTCGGACTCCATACCTAAGCCAATGGGCTCGAGTCTCGTCGACGACGGTGACTAACCCGCAGAGTTGGAAAAGAAATCAGAGCAGGCGTCGAGCCTCACGGACGACAATGCAGAGCCCATCAAGCCGGACAAAAAAACATACAAGTTCTGATCATTTATTGGATGAAGATGCAGAATCATACCCCCTACCAGGGTGGTAATCCCAATTATAGGCACCTTAGGTGCAGCCATGTTCACTCTGGTAAGTTTTGAGCATTTACTGTTCCATATCCTTATCATGTATAACAGTTCCTCCATAGGATAAAAACATCATTGCCGTGGCGATTCCCAAAATCACGGATGAGTTTCACTCTATCAAGGATGTCGGCTGGTATGCCAGCTCCTACAAGCTCACCTCGCCGGCATTCATGCTACTATTCGGCAAAATTATGCCTTTTACCCGCCAAAATGGGTTCTGTTGGTCGGCATCGGGGCAGATCGCCACGCAACAAATACTTCCACTGCAGAAACGCCCTGCTGTGATGGGCATGATGGGCGCCATTTTCGGCACCTCTTCTGTCGCTGGCCCTCTAATAGGAGGAGCTTTGACGGACAAGGCAACTTGGAGGTAGTGCTTTTATTTGAACCTACCGATTGGCGGCCTGACGATGATAATTCTCTTCGTCATCCTCACCGTCAAAGCCCCTGCCAAATCCGGTGCAACCCTGCGAGAACCGTTTTTACAGCTCGGTCCTATCGGCACTCTCTTCTTCCTCCCAAGCATTGTATGTCTACTGTTAGCATCGCAATGGGGCGGCGTCGACGACCCTTGGAACGATGTCCATATTATGGTGTTGTTCGTTCTCGCCGGACTTCTCCTCATTCCATTCGTCGTCGTCCAGATCTGGAAGCAAGAAGCTGCAACGATTCCACCCCGAGTATTAAGTCAGAGAAGTGTTGCCTCCGGGTTTATCTACTCGCTCTGCAACGGCGCCGCCATGGTAATCATGGTGTAGGCCGCGTATAACAAGGCGCTGACGGATGTGTTTAAGGTCGCGTTGGCGCTCTGCTGCTTGGCGATCGTGCCGGCGGTGGCGATGGAGTGGAAGAGCGTGAAGCAGAAGAAACCGATTGAGGAGTCGCAAGCCGCTGCAGACGAATAATTGCGAGGGTTTTGGTGCAGGACTCATGTGTACATCTGTTGCATGCATGCGCAAGATTCCCAATCCTGGGGTATCGTGATAATTGCGATTGGTTCTGTCGTTGGGACGGATATCAGTTGTGGTTGCAGCATAGACTAGATGTATAACATAGCAAGGCGTTGGGTTATATAGAGCAAAAGGGTGTTTCCACTCACTCTTACTATACTTAGTCTTGCCAGACAATCCCTTGAAACAGAGGGCCGGATGGGGGGTTTTTTATAAGGCATTCTCCTCAGTGAGTGTCGTCTACTTTGTCTGAGTAGTAGTTGTATCTTAGTATTTACTTGAGTATTAAGTGGGAGGTGTCCAGTCTACATTCGGCTCAATGAAGTGAATACCTAATTACCTCTGGCTTTGAGCTTGAATAAATTTCTCCTCCCTCTGTTGAGTTAGTTAATTTCCTAGTCTTGATATGTACTCTACTCTATAAACAGTAGAAAGTTAAGCACTTATATATAGTAAATAGAAAGTGATGCGAGAGAGACTAAGTTATAAAGAGCCAACTAGGCATAAATGAGTCTTAGTATTCCAAGGAACTCTGGTTTATCATACTCGCATCTAAATTATGGAAATAGTATAAAAGGCCAGACTAAAGACTCCCACTTTCATATTTCATAGCCCTCTATCTACAACATTGTCCATTATCTTTTAAGAACTTACTATCTAATATAATAGTATAGAAAGCCTTTACTCAAGCTTAGGCAACTTTAATATATAGCCTTTAAAGCTAAAGTAGCTAAACTTTAGACCTAATGCAACAAGCCTCGAGGTGGCTCCCCCACATACGGATATATATTTCCGCCCCGCCTCCGCTCATCCATTCTCCGCATTCCGCCACGGCCCAATCAGCGCCAGGGCATTACGTCACCTGACAGCGAGGCGAGGCTGAAGTTCAGCCGCAGCGCTCGCCTAGCGTCGGGTGAAGGGAAGGATGTGTATGATGTAGATGCGAGAGCTGTCGTGAAAATACAATACATACACAGGAAGGAGAGAGAAAGTCGTACAGAGCGGAGAAAGTTGTTGGATTGGATTGACGTTGGGCGAGAGAGACCCGCAGACTACGACTACGACGAGGCTACAAAATAGAGCGAGATCGAGGACGACAACGAGACGCAAAGAGGAGTGACGATAGCGAGGAAGAGGAAGAGGACAAGATAGAGCTCAACAGCACGACCATTACGCCTGCTTCAATTCCTCCGCGACTCAACGATACCTCTGCCTTACAACGAACAACCCGCACGAATCCACCCGCAATCCATCCGTCCATCACAATGCCGTCCGCCACGCACCCAACACCCGCCTCTCCCCCTCACCCACCCAGCCTCCTCAACCCCCTCCTCACCTCTCTCCCGACGGCGTACCTACCGCAACCCCCGCCGCACCTTATCCCTCACCTCTCCCCCATCCTGCGCCAGCGCGTGAAACTGCTCTCCTCCCCCACGACCCCTTGGCTGCCCCTCCTCTCCTACTCCTCCTCCGGCGCCAAACTTCTCGAGATCTCGCAGTCGGAGATGTTCGCGCCGCACCCTGTCAGCGGCGAGGTGGAGGTCGATGTTGATTGGGACGACGAGAGGGATGTGGAGGTGCGGTATCGACGCGCGGACGCCGAGACCGTGCAGGCGCGGGTTGTGATGGGGAGCGTGGGGGTGTGGGTTAGGTGTGTGTTTTGCGTTGGGGATGCGGAGGGCGAGGGCGGGGAGGGGTGGAGGATTGGGGAGGTGGGGGTGCTTGGGGAGGGGCAGGAGGGGGAGTGGTGGGAAGATCTGGGGGAGGCGGAGAGGAGGTTTGTGGAGAGTGCGAGGGGTGGAGTGGTGGGAGAGAGTCGAGGCACACAGGATGATGGACAGGATGATGAGGACGATGCGGCATACTGGGCGCAATACGATACTACGCCCGCTGTGACGCCGGGGCCAGAACAGACTAGGCGGAGCAATGGTGCGCGAAATGCCGGCGAACAATACGGAGGCGGGAACGAGAGGAGCGAGGAGGACGCGTATTATGCGCAGTACGCGGCTGTGCAGCCCGCGCTGGACGGACATGATCCCGATGAAGCCGAAGCTATTGAGGGTGCGGGGGTGGAAAGTAGTCTGGGGAGGGAGCATGGGCGGGAGTACAGCACGAACGCGTTTGGTAATGGACATGCTGGCAATGGGAACGACTTTGGCGGAGCGGGCAGAGAGATGAGGGAGGCGGAGATTGCGCAGCCGAGACCGGATTCCAGTAGCTCAGCGTCGGGGGGATCGGAGAGGAGTGTGGCGGTGGAGAGGCTGGAGGAGAGGGCGGAGAGTATGGGGTCGCCAGGGCTGGAGCCGTCGGTGGAGAGAGAGACGCAGAATGAGGTTGCGATTAGGCAGCATATCTCGACTAGCATGAAGTCCTTATATAGGCTCGCGCGCGCGGCGGGGATGGAGAGGGAGGATTTTGGAGCGTTGGTAGAGAGGGAGGTTGCATTGTTGGGGGTGGAGGAGGATGGGGCATGATGAGGCATGGGAGAGGGAATAATGTGAGAGTAAGAGGGTGACAAGAGAACGGATGATAAGCAGGAGTGGAATTTTGCATTGCACGGATTATATTTGGGCTCGCATACCCAGCGTTTTGGCACAGAATTTCGTTGCATGAGGAGTTTGGGAAATTCAGATGGCTTTGATCATGGGTATCTTAGCTATATACAACTCATCTACTCTACCGTATCTACAACATCTAAGTGCTCCGCTCTGCGAATATCCAAAGGTGAATTTTCTCCACGCACCCCCCCCCCCCCCCCAATCTTCCCATCCAATGCTGCGTCCTTATTTATTCCTTGTCACCAAACGCCTCAACCGTCCCAACCATACACACCTTCCCACTCTCATCCACCAACTTCATCTCACTCACGCCCTCCACCTCCTCACCCATGCCAATCCTATACCACTCGCCCACATACACCGGCCGTGTATTCCTATACCTAATACTCTTCGGCAGCACCACCTCCTTCCCATCCACATCTCCAAATCCCACCTCCCCTCTCTTTCCCGTCGTTCCCGCCGCCCTCGCATCGCGCCATAAATCGAGCATCAAGACCAAATTCAACGGCCCATGCACGACCGCCGCGCGATGCCCCTCGGTAAAAGCATACGCGGGATCGTAGTGGATGCGGTGACCGTTGAAGGTCAGTGCGGAGAAGCGCAGCAGGCTGGCGGGGGTCTGGAAGTGGTCGCGGTAGTAGGGGAAGTCCGTCGCGGAGGTGAAGATGGAGGGCTTGGGCGTGGGGATGGCGGGGATGACGTCACAGGGGATCCTGGGGGCGGTGGTGGACGGGGCGGAGACGGGGGTTGGGTGGAGGAAGAGCCAGTTCCTGGGGGAGTTAGTTGTGCGGGACGGAGAGGGAGAGAGGTAAAGCGGGAGACGGACCGTTCATCCACCAGCGCGAGGCCGGCGGCGTTGCTGAACGTCTTGGACACGCCGACGACGACCATCTCGTCCCCCTTGGCGGTGCGGGTCCCCTTGGCGCTCAGCACCTGCGTCGTCTCGGTCGCCTCCTGGCCGACGGCGAGCTTGTTGCGCGACCAGGTCATGCTGCCGCCGGCCCACATGCGGCGGGTAAAGGGCGGGGGAGGGTTGAATGTGCCGTCGGTGCCGTCGAGGCCGAGGGCGGCGGTGGAGAGGGTCGGCGTGAAGTAGGTGAGGTGGTAGCCGGCGGGGAGGAGGGGGGACGAGGGAAGTGGTCGGTCGAGGGTGCGGTGGAGGAGGAGGGTTTGGTTAGCGTCGAGGAGCTGGGTGCGGGCTGTGGTGGTGGTGCCGTGGGTGGCAAGGAAGGAGGAGGCGATTGAGGATGCGGAGGGGGAGGAGGGGGAGGAGGGGGGAGGATTGGCGGTTAAGGTCCGCGTGGTGGTGAAGAAGAGGCGGCGGGATAGGGTCGCCATTGCCGTGGAGGAGGTTTTGAGAGACTGAGAGAGAAGTAACCAGGGGATAACGCTGGCCTCATTGATATGATGGCCTCAGGGAACAGCTCCTGAGAGCCACAAGGGATCGTGAGAACATCTCCATCAACTGTGCCAAGAGATAGGTCGCTATAGATGATGATCACGTGATCACGCGGGCTGGACCTGGAGCGCGACAAGCCGACAAGGTCACAAGGAAACGAACGCAACCCAACCACCAAGTTGTGAACTGTCGGCGATGGACTCGTCAGAATTACGACCATCGACATCAGATCTATCAATCTGGGTAGAATCCACTTGGCTTGTTAAGGGCCCTGGTGGCCCTCACCAGCCGCGTGGCCAGCCGTATTGTGATGCCCATCAATGGATTTGGATCAACGGGTGTAATCCATTCCGCCCAGTTACCCTAGGAAAGCTTGAGGGATTGCAAGAGAAGTCTCGAGAAGATAAGTTGGCAGAGCATAGCCACTATCTGATGATATTCTCGTAACCAGCACCGTCAATCGTCAGCCCATAAGTTCAATACGGGATCACTCCTTTTGAGGTGAACAGGAGCAGCGCCAAGGGATGTGTGGGATAAAGGATGCTGGGTGCAATCGTCCGAGGACGAATTATGCTGGTTAAGGACGTGGTACCCTACCTAATTTTCGGCACTATTAGGAATACAACGTCAACGACCATGCCCATAGATCACCTCACGTAATCATGTACACCCGCTCTGGCCGATCTATGCTTGTACGAATCTACTAGGGAGGGCAGGGCTACTAGGGTAGGATTATCGCTGCAGTTTGGGTCGGGGAGGATAATGTCTTTGTAGGATGCAAAGTCGGTGGTGGTCATGGCGCGCCACTCAGGTTCGGTGACGACTTTCGCGGTGTAGCCCAGGGCCGCGGTGGCTTCGGTGTATTCGATGAATCCGAAGTTGTCGACGAAAAGGAGGTCCTCTGCGGCGACCGAGGCGACGAGGCTGGCCAGAAGGTCGAGCTTGGAGAACTTCGTGGTGGCAGCTGCGTAGTCGATTCTTGGGAAGAATCAAGAATGAGTTTAAGATGAGTGAAACGAATGTCTATCCAACGAGGACCTGTGGCAACAGAACTAAACGAATGTTGATGGCATCTGATTCTTCAGGAAAGAGGATACAGAAAGGAGGTGCAAAATATACACAACGACCCATCTCAGCGGATCTGTCTCCTTGTACGAAGGTGGGTAGCATGGGAGAGGGAATTCGCCGTAACTATCTGTGCTCAGCTGGATGGAAGATCAAGCCAATGGTGCTTAAAATGGCATGTAGGTGGTAGAATGAGTCTGCAATAAACTGTCTATGACAAGACGAAATATATAAACAAGGACAAGACAACGAAAGCGATATTGTCTCATATACGCCTACCACAGCTGTCTCTCGAGTAGCACACTAATTCTCCCCGGATCTTCTGTCGTACAGAGGCGCTGAGGTCTAGTGTCACTTGCTGAAAACAACCTGGACAATCGTAGAAATCCAGACGCGGACATCGTAGACGTGTTCTTTGGCGCCAGGTTCCCAAAGAATAAGGCGAGACGGGCTTATTTCCAGACGCTGCAGCAGCAGTCCTGGACGACATGAGCATCCCGAAGAGATTCATGTTTGTGGACGAAACCGACGGAAAGAAAAGCCTTAACATACCTGGGTAATGTAGTAGCAGAGAATATGAAGTCCATCAGAAATGCTCTGAACTTGTAGTCGACGCTGTTGTCAATAAGCCGTCGTCATTCACGCTGAGGTGGCGAGTCGGGTCACGTGACATTTTAAGTTGTGTGTGTAATTCATCGTCGTAACGTTAGTCATCTTTATGTTTTTAATATGATGTTATATAGGATAACTCTTCTTCTTATGATTTAGCTTTGGTTATACCTAATTATATTGATTATACTATTTATACTAATTATACTAATTATACTAGGGAAAATAAATAAAATGATCCTGTCCGCCGCACGCCAGCCACCCAATGAGAAGTGACTGGCCGCCGCGCATCTAGCATTATAAACGCATTATAAATACATTATAAGATGTGGATGTTAACAATGCTACTACGGGGTTAACAGCTCTACGTAGGTATGTATTAGCATCACTAGCATCACTAGTATCACCCGTGACTATGTAGATGGAGCTCACCCCCTGAGAAAAGGGATTGGCGGCGGGCAGGTGGGTAGGCGGGCGAGAGCGAGGGACTAGAGTGCGAACGAGAGCGTTGGACCGAGAATGAGAGTGAGAAGGAGAACGAGAGAGCTAGAGCCTAGCAGCGACAGCAGACTAAGAATGAAGCTTTTCACGGGCAGATTAGACCGTTAGTGCTTCGTATCAGATCTCATCTGCATCAAAGGGCGGGGCTTACTGGGGGGCGATGATAAGTCCTAGTGGGGCAATTTGTTTATTTACTTTTATACTATTATTCATTTTATTCATTTTCCCAGTGTACGATTACGAATATTACCAATCATATTACATGGCACAGTCTCAGAACAGTCTCAGAACAGTCTCAGAACATCCCAAGACGGTAAGACCAATCAGGGCAGATACCGAGAGGTCCGAGGAGGTGTAGTTTGGTCTGGTATTTGAAGTCTCTGGGTCAGATATTGTGCATATATGCTTCGCCCAACCAGATACGTCCAGATACTATCTACATACTTGACAGATGAGACTCCACATTTCTGCCGCCGTTTCTCCGCATTCCCTTTACTGATCAAGATCTACAGTAGAAGGAGCCTGGAGGGAAGGAAGGGGAGGTGGGGGTGGGGGAGAGAAGGGGGGGAGCGGGGGCGGAGGACACGGCGCAGTAATCCATCCGATCCCCATCCCCATTCCCATCCACGTCCACATCCATCCCCATCTATCCCCATCCATCCACATCCATTCCCTCCGCCTCCTCCAGATCTCCATCCGGCGAATTCTCGCGCCAAAAATGAACCTCGACCCCTTCACCCACAATCCGCTATGATTTCATCTGTTCGTGCTCGTTTTGGGAGGTGCAAGTGGCACAGATCAGTTGCGACGGACGGCGTCAGGACCAGCGGAAGCGGAATTGGACACCGGGCGGAGGGATGGACTACCATGGTCACATCGAGAAATGCGGGGAGCGGGGAGCGGAGAGCGGAGAGCGGAGATCAAGAGCATTACCAGCGCTAGGATCTCGAACATCGCTTCCCCTCTTCTCCTCTTCTCGGAGATCCTTGACTCCTTTGGTGTATGTCCAGATGACCCCGCCTTGGATATCACTTTGACGTTTATACTTAGTTGCTTACAATTCCTCCCTTCCTCTCTTCCTTCCTTACTCCTTACTCCTTACTCCTTCCTCACTCTGCAGCTTCAACCTCAACCTCAACCTCAACTTCATTTCTTCTACCAGTGCCAAATACCCCACGAAACAATAAACAATAACACGACAATAACGATAACGACATAATGACTGTCATTGAACTTCACACGCCTCATACTGGCATTTATGACCAGCCAACTGGCCTGTACGTCAACAACCGAGCTTCCTCGCTTCTTACCCCGCATTTTGATGTTTCCTTTCGTTTCCAAGACTCTTAGCTGACATCACATGACATGACAGCTTCATCAACAACGAATTCGTCCAGGGCGTAGACGGGAGGACCTTCGAGACCATCAACCCATCTACCGAGAAGGTTATCTGCTCCGTCGCAGAGGCCACCGAGAAGGATGTCGACCTTGCCGTTGCGGCGGCGAGAAAGGCCTTCGAGGGCTCGTGGCACAAGGTCACCCCCGAGGACCGCGGCAGGCTGCTCGTCAAGCTCGCCGACCTGGTCGAGAAGAATGTCGACACCTTGGCCGCTATCGAGGCGCTGGACAATGGCAAGGCCGTCTCCATCGCAAAGGGGGATGTCGGCATGGTTGCGGGCTGCTTGAGGTACTATGGCGGCTGGGCCGACAAGATTGAGGGGAAGGTCATCGATACTAACACCGATACTTTCGCATACACAAGACAGGAGCCAGTAAGTGAGGTAGCTCCCAAGAGTTTTACTATGCTGACCATATCCAGATTGGCGTCTGTGGTCAAATCATCCCCTGGAACTTCCCTTTGCTCATGTGGGCATGGAAGATTGGCCCAGCGGTCGCGTGCGGTAACACCGTGGTCATCAAGACCGCCGAACAGACTCCATTGTCTGCCCTCTTCGCCGCTACGCTGATCAAGGAGGCTGGTTTCCCACCCGGAGTCATCAACATCATCTCTGGCTTCGGCAAGATCGCTGGTGCCGCCATCGCTTCTCACATGGATGTCGACAAGGTTGCCTTCACGGGCTCTACTGTTGTCGGTCGCCAAATCATGAAGGCCGCCGCTGGATCCAACTTGAAGAAGGTCACCCTCGAGTTGGGCGGCAAGTCACCAAACATTGTTTTCAACGATGCCGACATTGACAATGCCATCTCCTGGGTCAACTTCGGTATCTTCTTCAACCACGGCCAGACCTGCTGTGCGGGCAGCCGTGTCTACGTCCAGGAGGGCATCTACGACGAGTTCGTCAAGCGCTTCAAGCAGCGCGCCCTGGCCAACAAGGTCGGCGACCCATTCGCAGCCGACACCTTCCAAGGCCCACAGATCTCGCAAGTCCAGTTCGACCGCGTCATGGGCTACATCGAAGCCGGCAAGGCCGCCGGCGCCAAGGTTGAGGTGGGCGGCGAGCGCCACGGCGACGAGGGCTACTTCATCAAGCCCACCATCTTCTCGAACGTCACCGAGGACATGAGCATCATGCAGGAGGAGATCTTCGGGCCCGTCTGCTCGATCTCCAAGTTCAAGACGGAGGAGGATGCCATCGCGACGGGCAACAAGTCCACCTACGGCCTCGCTGCCGCCGTCCACACGACGAACCTCAACACGGCCATCCGCGTCGCCAACTCGATCCGCGCCGGAACGGTCTGGGTCAACTCGTACAACATTCTGCACCACCAGGTGCCATTCGGCGGCTACAAGGAGTCTGGCATCGGACGCGAGCTGGGCGAGGCGGCGCTGGCGAATTACACGCAGACGAAGTCGGTGTCGATCCGTCTCGGGGATGCGCTGTTCGGTTAAGTCAGAATGGGCAAAAATGGTCTGCGCGGCGTGCTTTAAATTATGATATGGGAATTAGCCAAATTGAAACGCTGATTTGAACACTCCTGCCTTGCCCGGTGCAGTGAGACGTGCTGTTGTCATAGTTCTAACTCTACAATTACAGCTGGCACATGTCCCACGTAGTAAGACCGGGAGTAGGGTTTTCTCGATCTTCCTATGCCTACAATCCTCCTTGTAATATCCATCCCATCCAGACGCTAAGGTATGATCGCAATACAATACAATACAGTCAGGTCCTCGAAAGGCTCGTGAAGATGCTGGACGTGCTGGATGGATGCCATCGATGGTGAATGTGCGAGATCCTTCCCCACGACCCCGCTTTCGGTCCTTATCGGCCATCCTGCAGGGTTGCCGACGCCTCCGATAAGAAGTGGAGAGCTCTGGTGCGGGAGGATACTTGGCGACGCTTGGAAAGTCTAATCTGAACATCGGATTCCATGACGAGGGTTGGCTCTCGCGATGACAGGAATATCATATATATCTTATGTTTTCCGGATCCCTGAAGACGTTCTGCGCTCGACTTCGGCTTGCAGAAGCTGGACTTGTCGGCGCTGGGTTCGTCACACGGGTACGGGTACGGGTACGGACGGGTACACACTATGGCTGGCTGGATGCGACAGCGGCGGCCGAAGACGCACATGGCTGCTACCGCCGATCAGATGATTGCAGCGCTGTGAGGTGAGCGAGATGAGTGAGGTATGCATAGCATGGCATGGTCATCGAGGATTAGGTTCGGTCGCGGGAGGCCGGCAACACACCATCGACGCTTTCGGTGGAATGTACTCATGTGCTCCCGCTAACCCCGCCGTCGACCTGTCAAAGCAGCGACAACAAGCAGCCAAGGTTGAAGGTTGAAGGTTGGAGGCCATCGAGTCCCCCATCATCATGTCTATCCAGCTGGTTAAATGCCTTCCTAGCCAAAGGCAAGATGCAGCCAAGAGAGCTCAATCTATGCGTTCGGCCCTCTCTTTCTTTCTTCTTCCTCTCCTACCTACCCTACCTATTTATCTCTCGTTCTTTCTCTCTTTGTTGTTGTCGTCACCGAGTCTTCAAGCCTTGTCTTCCAAGTCTTCAACCGTCCTAAGTTCGGCACAGCTGAGAAGAAATGGCGTCATTCCTCCTCCCAGCCCTGCTGGCCCTGAGCTCCGCGCAGCTCGCAGCCTCGCAATCCGACCAAACGACGTGGGGCGCCGTCGTCTTCACGCTCTATGGAGATGCGACACCGATGCTCACGACTCCGCGCCCCAGCCTCACGCCGCTGGGCGCCCAGCAGGCCATGCTCGCCGGCTCTGCGATCCGCACGCGATACATCTCGGGGGCCAGCGACAACATCACCGCGAGCCATCCCGTGTCGGGCATCAGCACGAGCTACCTCGATGATTCGCAGCTCTCCATCCTGGCCTCGAGCGAGCAGCCCATCGTGGCCTCGGCGCAGGCGTTCCTGCAGGGCCTGTATCCGCCGATCGACAGCCCGTCCATGCTGCAGCCGGGTGCTCTGTTGGCGAATGGCTCGGCCGTCGAGATGCCCATTCTGAACGGCTATCAGTATCCGCGCATCGAGGCGATCTCAGCCTCCGACTTCAACTACGTGTGGTATGCATGCTATGCGTCCTCAAATCCAAACCACGCAATGCTAACAATCCCAGGATCGCCGGCGACGACCAATGCGCCAGCTACTCCGTCTCCTCGGCCAACTACTGGACCTCCGCCGAGTACAACGCGACCTCAAAATCCACATGGTCCTTCTACCAATCCCTCCTCCCCAGCGTCTTCCAAGGCCTCATCCCGGACTCCATGGTCTCCTACTACAACGCCCACACGCTATGGGAATACGCGAACTTCGCCTTCCTCCACAACGCCACCGTCGCCGCCTCCCTCGCGGCTCCCGACCTCGCCCGCCTACGCGCCCTCGCCTCCCAGCGCGCCTACTACATGAACGGCAACCTCTCCGTCTCCGACGCCGGCATCGCCGCCATATCCGGCCAGACCCTCGCGGGCAAGGTCCTAGCGCTGCTGAGCGGGAGCCAGAACGCGCTCGGCGGCGCCGAGAACCTGAACCTCCTCTTCGGCTCCTACGAGCCCTTCCTGGCCTTCGCCTCGCTCTCCGGTCTCGCGAACTCGAGCCGCGAGTTCCGCTCCCTCCCCCTCCCCGGATCGGTCATGGCGTTCGAGGTCTTCTCCAACAAGCCGAACGCGACGCGCTACGCGGACAACAGTAATCTGTGGGTGAGGTTCCTGTTCCGCAACGGCACGGCGCCGGACGCGAAGCTGACGTCGTATCCGCTGTTCGGGCGCGGCAAGAGCGCGGTGGACATGTCGTGGACGGAGTTCGAGGAGGGCATGGCCGGGATTGCCGTCAGTGGGCCGGGGGACTGGTGTCAGACGTGCGCGAGTCTGGCGGTGTTCTGTTCGGCCTTCCTGGAGAATGCGGGCAGTGGCGCCGGGAATAATAGCGCAACGGGAGGATGGACGGCGCAGTCGGGGGGGGGGATGACGCCCGCC
>Ga0209512_1001249_pt1 | contig 32706 bp, 28 predicted proteins | sample frozenSSSSmetaG_FD_184142 | JGI IMG/M metagenome (GOLD analysis project Ga0209512, IMG submission 184142) | Glacier valley bacterial and archeal communities from Borup Fiord, Nunavut, Canada, to study Microbial Dark Matter (Phase II) -... | ecosystem: Environmental > Aquatic > Freshwater > Ice >...
CCTTTAATTATATTATCCACCACATTAATATTGCTCAGCAAACCATCGAATACTGTCAGCTTCATGGATACTGCCGGCACACCCATTCCTAAATGCGCAAGAAAAACCGTACTGCCGACTGCTTTAATGAAAGTGCTTTTGCCTGCCATGTTTGCGCCGGTGAGAAAAATGAAATTCGATTGGAAATTCATTTCAACATCATAAGGCACAGGGTCATGCAACAGTACATGATATAGACCTTTAGCCTGGATCAGCGGCCTGGCAGATTCAATTATTTCCGGAAAACATAATTTAAAATGCCTGACTGCGGCCGCCATAGAATACCAGGCATCCATTCTTCCGAATATGGCCATAAGTTCATTTGCCTGGTTCCTGTATTCAGTACGCACATATCTTCCGAGTCTTATTGTATCGGGCACACTGAACACTTTTCCTGCCTCTTGATTCGCAAGTTCAAGTGCCATCGTTGCGCTGATCAGGTCCCTCGCGCGCAACAGGTACCTGTTCATGGCCGGAGGCGTATTTTCATCACTGAATAATGCGATCAGTTGTTTCATGCCCCGCAAAAAATCAGCAAAGTGGGTCAGCGAATATTTAAGTAATGAATAGTCCGGGGTATGAAATATTTTAAAGGAAAGTGCACTTACATAATCATTATTACCGGGAATGTTGTCAATTCCACTTTCATAAAACTTTGATATCACCATCAATGTGCCGTTGGAAATACTCGATGGCCACTTGTTCGTCTTTTCAATGATCAGTTTTAAGATATTCTGTGTTTCATTTATAAGTTTAGGATCGCTGAAAGGATACTTATAAAAGTTATGCAGCCAGTGTTTTCCTTCGGCGGTTTTTGTAAAGTTTAACTTGTTAAATATAGAGTATTCTTCTCCGTGCTGAAAAATATGCAGGTCGGTATAAGTTGTAATATCAGCTTCCATCTCTTTGGGTTTAACTTCTGTCAAATTTTAAACGTTGTCCCTTATAAGATTCGTTCCACAGGCCATTTCCATAAATCAGATTGCCATTAACAAAGGTATGGGTAACTGCTGCAGAAAAATGGGTTCCTTCCAGCGGGCTCCAGCCGCATTTATACAAAATATTGCTTTTCATTATAGTCGTTTCCTGTTGCAGGTCTACGATCACCAGGTCCGCTTGGTATCCTTCCCTGATATAGCCCCTGTCTTTTATATTAAAGCAAGTGGCTACAGCATGGCTCATTTTTTCTACCATTTTTTCAATAGAGATCCGTTTATCCTTTACATATTGCAACATTAATAATAATGAGTGCTGTACCAGCGGTAATCCTGCATGTGCCTTTTCGTAAGGTTCGTTCTTTTCTTCCCAGGTATGCGGAGCATGATCGGTGGCGATAACGTCCAGCCGGTCGTCCAGTAATGCGTTCCACAGCGCTTCTTTGTTAAAGCCGGCTTTGATAGCGGGGTTACATTTGATCTGGTTGCCAAGTTTTTCGTAGTCCAGGTCGGTAAAGTGCAGATGGTGCACGCATACCTCAGCGGTTATCCGCTTATGCTCCAGGGGGAGAAAGTTGCCGAAAAGCTGAAGTTCTTTTTGAGTGGTAATGTGAAGAATATGCAGGCGGCTGTCATGCTTTTTGGCAAATTGCACTGCTACGAGAGAAGATTCAAAGCAGGCATTTTCATCGCGGATCAACGGATGATCTGAAGGTCGAAGCGTGCCCCTTTCTGCTTTTATTCGCCGGAAGTTTGCTTTGATGATCTTTTCATCTTCGCAATGCGTGGCGATGAGCAGCTCACTGTCGCTGAATATGCGGTCTAGTGAGAGATAGTTATCAACGAGGAGTCCGCCGGTTGAGGATCCCATGAATATTTTAATGCCGCAGACATCATTTTTTTTCGCATTTGTTTTCAGCACTTCTTCAGCATTGTCATTGCTCGTGCCCATGTAGAAGGAATAATTCGCCAGAGAAGTTTCTTTTGCGATGGCATATTTATTTTCCAGCAGTTCCTGGGTAAAAACAGGTGGTATGGTATTAGGCATTTCCATAAATGAGGTGATGCCTCCGGCCACCGCGGCTTTGGATTCTGAGTAGATGGTTGCTTTATTGGTGAGGCCGGGTTCGCGAAAGTGTACCTGGTCATCGATGGCTCCGGGCAACAAATGTTTGCCCTCGCCGTTTATTTGAATATAATTTCCATCCATGGATAAGTTGTCACCCATCTTTTCGATCCTGCCATTCCTGATCAGCACATCTCCTGGCAATGATTTCCCTTCATTGACCACCATTATATTCTTTATCAGGTAATTTTCCATAAATTGATTCCTTAGTTAAAAGCCAGACATGCAATTTATTATATTGTTAAGAGGTTTCGCGCAAAGTGTCAAAGTAAATACGGTGGTGAACGGGAACCCCAGTTGTTTTTGCCTGCTTGCTATTTTACTGTTTTCGATAAATACCGGCTTTGCCCAGTCTGCCTATCTTCCTCTCGGTAACAAGCACGAACAGTTGCTCCAAAGGCTTGAGATAAAAATGCAATCCGATCCTGCGCTGAACGTTTCGACCGTCAGACCCTTCAGCCGAAAAATGGTCGTGGAAACTGTGGATTCGCTATTTGGAAAAAAGACAGGAGAGAATTCCATAAGCTCTGCGGCTAACACAAAGAACTTTTCGCTTACCGCAATCGACCGCTATAATATTCAGAGCCTGCTGATGAACAATACCGAATGGGTGCGGGGAGATAAAAGTTCCTTTGCAAGCCGCTATCCTTTTTTGAATTCGATATATAAGACGAGTGCGAATTTTTTTGAAGTAAATGAAAAAGATTTTTTTCTCGCTATAAATCCTGTGCTGCAGGAACAGCAGTCCGTTGAGCGGAATAATAATGAAAGGGTATTTGTAAATACCCGGGGAGTGATGTTGCGTGGATTAATAGCGGACAGGGTAGGATTTTATACTTACCTCACGGAAAACCTTGAGCGTACCCCGGCATTTGTGCAGGAGCGAATTACAGATTTCCGTGCGGTTCCCGGCAATGGGAGGTATAATGTTTATAAAAATAGCGGCGTTGATTATTCTGATGCCAGGGGAGGGGTTACATTCAATGCTGCCAGGTATATTAATTTCCAGTTTGCTTATGATAAGAATTTCATTGGAGAAGGATACAGAAGTCTTTTTCTCAGTGATTATTCTTCTAATTATTTATTTTTAAAGGTAAGTACAAGAATATGGAAATTTGATTATCAGAATATATATATGGAGTTAAATCCGCAGTTTTCAGCGGCGGTGCGTGGCAATGACCAGCTGCTTGATAAAAAATATGCAACAATTCACCATCTTAGCGTAAATGCTACTAAATGGTTGACTGTCGGTTTATTTGAGTCTGTTGTATTTGGCAGGAAGAATCATTTTGATTTTACTTACCTGAATCCAATTATATTTCTAAGGACGGCGGAAAAGCAGAACAACAGTCCTGACAATGGTCTTGTGGGATTTGATTTTAAAGCTAATGTGTTAAAGCGTGGACAATTGTATGGTCAGTTGTTGTTTGATGAATTAAAAATAAAAGAACTTATTGCACAGAATGGATGGTTTGGAAATAAATTTGGCATACAATTGGGCGCTAAATATATTGATGCGTTTGGTGTGAACAATCTTGATCTGCAGGGAGAGGTGAATATCGTTAGGCCGTTTACCTATTCTCATTATGATTCCACCGATAATTACAGCCATTATAACCAGCCGCTCGCTCATCCCCTTGGTGCTGATTTTGTGGAAGCTATTGGCATTGTACGGTATCAGCCATTTAAAAAGCTAACGACATCTGCGCGGTTAATTTTCTGGAAGCAGGGATTGGATTCAACAGCCACTACAAATTACGGAAGTGATATTTTTAAATTATACACTACACGGTCCGGTGGTGATTATGGTTATTCGTTGCCAAGTGGCATTCCGTCGAATGGGTTGAATATACAATTGCTGACGAGTTACGAGATTAAAGAGAATTTTTTTATTGATGGGTCGATGCTGTTTCGAAAACTAACTACTGCGGGAAATTACTTTGCTGAAAAAATGACTGTGATGGTAAGCGCGGGGATAAGATTAAACATGTTCAGAAGAGAGTATGATTATTAAGGGTAGACATACCCGGATTCCTGATTGGTTTGATCATGCGTCATAGGTATATTGTTGAGGCGACCATTATTCGTGCCGCAGGCCTTTGATTGAGGTGACGTCGTGCATGCCGTAGCCTGTTATTGAGGTGGGCGCTATGCATGCTGCAGATCCACGATTGGGTGGGTCAATATGCATGCCGTATATCTGTAATTGATTGGCCATTATTCATGTCGCAAGTTTGTGATTGAAGTGACCGTCGTGCATGCCGTAGGCATGCTATGTGTGTAGCGCCCCATTATCCTTCAAAAATCAGAGAAAATACGATCATGCGGGAGTTAAGCTTGTCAATTGCATTGGAAAATTTCAAATTCGCATCGCGGCTGTGTAAATTATTCAATCCATTACTGATCTTTATTTCAGGGGAAAGAATAAATACAGGAAAATAAAAACTGCATCCCATGCCTGCTTCCACGCCAAATGTATATGGTTGCAATTTGATCAGATCATCCGCCTTTTTTGCTTTTGCATTCGAGGCAAGATCAAATTCAAACTTTCCTCCGCCAAATACATAAATGCGAAAATTATTTATCCTGTCTGACCGGAATTTAAGATTCACCGGAATGCCACACGCAATCGTTTCAACTCTCTTCACCATTACCGGAGTTTCATTATTTGTTCCATCGGGGTATTTTAACCGGTATTCCAGATCTTTGGAAGACAGCATGAATGAAAGAGCCGCACGAATAGAAAACCTGGGAGAAATAACAAAGTTATTCATGCCTGCGAGTCCAATTCCGCCTGCACTTAAAGGATTAACCGATAGTATACTGTCATTTTGTAAAAAGTTCGGATGATGAGTCAGCTGGAAACGGGAACTGTTATACATGATCGCGATACCAATAAAGAATTTTTTGTCGTCATGATTAGGAAGGTTTAATTCTTCCTGTCCGAATGCTGACACAGTCAGTATCAGCATCACTCCTGTGATAAATCGTTTTGGGTATCTTCTCTTTTTCACTATTGCAGCTGCAATTCCCTGTTTAAAAGCAAAATTCTTCACAATTATTAGCTCTTGGGTAATGGGTTGCTTTAAATATCCTTTTTTCTGTTCTACGATTAATATCGTAGAACAGAAGCGTTTCACCACAAGCATTGCCGTAGCAATAAATTTTAAACGGTGGTTTTTGTTCCGCAATAGATTGTACATATTCCTAGGCTCAGCCTTTTTAATGAAGTTTTTTTGAATCCGACTTTTTGTAAAATGTGTAGAAATGTTTCGCCTTCAGGAAATACTTTAACGGATGAATGTAAATATTTGTAGGCTGCCTTGTTTTTGGAAAATAGTTTTCCAAAAACAGGAGCCAGATGTTCCATGTATAAATTATACGGCCATTTAATCAAACCTGTTGGTCGTGAAAATTCCAGCACCGCCAGTATTCCACCGGGCTGTAACACCCTATGGATCTCTGAGAGCCCTTTTTCCAGGTTCTCAAAGTTCCGCACACCAAAGGCTACAGTCACCGCATCAAACGTTTCGTCGCCCGAATTTATTGCTTCGCTATCACCGTTTAATAATTCTATATGGTTATTTAACAGCAGCTTAGCAATTTTTTTCCGGCCCACTTCCAGCATTCCCTCTGAAATATCTATGCCGGTAATTTTTTGGGGATGAAGGGCCTTCCAGGTCATGATAGCCACATCGCCCGTTCCGGTGGCCACGTCAAGGATTTTCTGGGGTTGAATGTTTTTTATGCAGGCAATGAGTTTTTTTCTCCAGATGATGTCAATGCCTCCGGAAAGGAATCTGTTCAGGAAGTCGTACCGGTAGGCAATATCATCGAACATTCCTGCCACTTGGTTTTTTTTGGATGCCGTTGAGTTTTTGAACGGCACCACCTCGTCGTGCGAATATTTGGACATGCCGGTAAAGATAATAATACTGACCCGTAAGACAATGTCATGATGTTATTAGTGTATTTGAGATGAACTGATCCCTGAGGCATCGCCAAAAAATCGTGGTTTCGGATATAATGAAAGCATCATCTGCCGACCAACCTTTTACCGAAGCCTTATCTTTGCGTCATGCAGATTAAATCCGCTGAATACATCATCAGCAGTCCCGACCTTACCATGTGCCCCGCTGCCGACAAACCGGAATTTGCATTTATCGGTAGAAGCAATGTGGGAAAATCTTCGCTGATCAATATGATCGTCGATAACCACAAACTTGCTAAAACCTCCGGCACGCCCGGCAAGACCCAGCTCATTAATCACTTTATTGTCAATAAACAATGGTACCTCGTGGATCTTCCCGGGTATGGTTTTGCAAAGGTTTCCCAGAATTCCCGCAACCGCTGGGAGCAAATGATCGAGAATTATTTGAGAAAAAGAGAGAACCTGATAAACGTATTCGTGCTGATCGACGGACGTCACTCACCCCAGAAATTAGATCTCGACTTCGTGGACCAGCTCGGAAAATGGGAGATACCCTTTACCCTCGTGTTCACTAAAGCGGATAAGGAAACCCAGAAGGTAGTGAGCCTCAACGTGAAATTGTTTTTAGAAAGAATGCGTGAAACCTGGCAGTTCCTCCCACAGCATTTTGTAACGAGTGCCGTAAAAAAACATGGCCGGGATAAAATACTGGACTTTATTGAGTCAAAACTCGGTTTAAAAGTTTAAGCAATTAATTGTTCTGCGCCGGGCAGAATTTAATTGACAACTTTATTCGCGCAGCTGCTGCTAGCGAATGCTTCCGGCTTGGCCTTGAAAGCAAAGCCCATCCCAAGGATGTAACCCATTGCTTCTTTCAGCGCGTCATTACTTTTGAAATTCGGATTAGTGTTGATGTCGGCATGCACTTCCATATCTACGTTATATACAGTAAATAAATTGCAAAGCTCGTAAGCGATCTCAATGCTTTTTGCTACTTCTACAAGCATGCGCTCCTTGATGGTGAATACCTGCTTTGTTTTTTCATTGTGGATGAACATGAATCCTCCATGCCCCTCTCTTAAGAATACAATAACGGTGGCAAATTCGGTTTCCGGACCTTTAACCTGTGAGTCGGTACCGATGCAGACTTTGAGGCGGAACCCATTTGCAGTTTCTCTTTTGATGGCATTTTCTACTGCTTCCAGAATAGGTAATTCAATCGGATCTCCATTAAACTTTCTCCATTTCATATAAAACTGATTTTCACAATTTACCGAAAAAAAGAATAGGTTCCGTTACCGCATATGTTTTTTGAGGAGATCTGGAAATACTTATTGTTTTATAACTTTAAACACTACCTGCTCCGAGTTATTGTACACCTTCAACAAGAGTAATCCTTTTTGTACATTATTTACCGGCACATTATTATATCCATCGCTCAGATTTCCCCGCTGATATAATCTCCCGGTTTCGTCTATTAATTCATATTTATAATTCCCGGAAACATTAATGGTCGCGAATCCCCGGATAATATTACCCATCAGCACCACCCTGGCTGCGGTGGCATATTGAAGGGAAATTACGTTTGAATAATAGGGAGTGTTGTCCTGGCCTGCCAGCATCTTTATCCGGTAATACATCGATCCTCTTCCCAATGGATTATTTTTATAGCAAATGATCGATGGAGAAACGACGGCGATAGTTTTAAAATCTATTCCATTAATTGAACTTTGCACTATTGTGCTGGTCACCGGCTCATCCGCTTCAAGTGCCCAGTTTATGACATGCACGTTTCTATCCGTACTTCCTTTTAACAGGAGCCTTGGTACCGGCAGCATTGCGTTTGCACCAAATCTGCCGGCAATTGTGTAATACCCTACGCTGCTGTAATCCGTTGTGTTCTGATTCGCCACACCATCTATCACCATATAATAAGTACCTGCTTTTAAATTGGTATCCATTGAGGCGCTGAGCAGGGTCTTCGGATTAAACCTTCCTATAGTGTCTCCATTACTTTTAACTAAACTGATCTTAATATCTATATTTGCCCCCGCATTTCCCGCACCCACATTACCGGGGGTAACGGTGGCCCGTAACGAGCCCGCTTTGCTTAGCACTACTTTAAATACATCCACATCCCGCGCACTGTTGATTATACCGTTTACCTGGAATGCTGAGCTGTTGAGATTTAATACCGTGGCGGTTTGCATAGTATTTCCATGGTCGTCTGCCCGGAATCCGATGTTGTTCAATCCTTTGCTGATGATATTAATGTCATTTTGAATTATACCACATCCTTCTATGCTGGTGCCAACGTTCCAGGTAGTGAGGTTTTTATAATAACTCAATCCCATGATTGGTGCCCAGCCGATTTCGCCATAGCCTTTTCCTTCGGCATACTCTGTCACCAGCCCGCATTTTTTATCGAACGTACTCTGGTGCTGCAGGCCAAATGTATGCCCCGCTTCATGGGAACAGGCTTCCCCAATATATTTTGAGTTGTTCTGGAGAACGTCAGTAAATACGAAGGCTGGCGTTCCGTCTCCCCAGATAAAGGAGTTGACGAATGATATTCCTCCGGCAACGCCGTACCAATGTGAAGTGGGGGTAACGATAATTCTTATGCGCTTTGCTATGGGAGCCTTTGAATACACGTTCGAATCGGTAGTAATATTGATGTTGAAAATGCGGTAGTCTTCCGCTACACGATTAAATATTTCTTTCACGGCTGCTGGCTTAAGTCTGGCAGGCTGTGCGTGGATGGTGCTGTCCCAGTTCCAGGCAGTACCCTTTACGGTGTGGCCGTCGAAGTCAAGGAATACTGTGGCGGAGGCGTAAGTGTTGCTGTTGAATATCGGAATCTGGGCGGACATGACTGCAAATAAGGAGACCGAAACACACAACAAAAATGCATGCCGGAACAGGTTTGCCAGTGATTTACCGTAACGGCTGTTCCGGATTGAGGTTCTGCCGGAATATTCGCAAGAGGGTAGAATAGACAAGATGGTTTGGAGTATCGTTAGTTGACTGGGCATGTTATTCAGGCATGTATAATCGTTGCGATTGTTTTTTGAAGTAGTATTTATCTTTTTCTTTATATAATATCAGCACATCTCCATATTGCGGATGGATCACCCGGCCTTGCATGCTAAGTGAATTGTCTGCTAATAATCTTGCTGAGATATTGAAAAGAGCATTATGATAATTTTCCAGCCGGACGTTCACAGAAAAATTTCCGGGATTCTGTTGATTTTTGTCAACAATTATGCCTATAAGGGTAAGTTGGCCAGATAATTGTACAGATATTCGCTGATTTATTTCACCGGAGAGAATTTTCTGCAGCTCAGATGTATTGCAGGCAAACTGATCTGGTAGAGATGCAAATAAAAGAGGCTTTACCTGCAAGGGTTTATAAAATGGCAAGGGTGATTCCTGGGCATAGAGTTGACCATGCAGCATGAGAACCACACACATCCAAAAAGTGTGCGTTAGCTTCATAAAGAGATAATTATTATAACACGCTAAGATATTGGATAGGTTAAGGCAGATTACAGAGTTACGATTATTTCCAAATATCTACTAAATTTCTTCCTATAACTTTCGTGTATTTATTAATTAATACTGTCCGGTTGATAATAATACCAGTGTACACGCTTCCACCGGCACAATTCCATTTTTCCTGGCCAGTTCCGCCAGTTCTTCATTTTCTGTTCCGGGGTTAAAAATGATCCTTTTAGGCTTTGAATCAAGGATATATTGATAATATTCTTTCTGATTAACCGGATTAAGGTACAGGGAAATTGTATCCAGGTGATCAACTTTAGTCGTTTCTGTGCTAATGGTTATATCAGAAATAGTTCCGGCCCTTTTGCCTACCGCCACCACCTTATGATGATTGTTTCTGAGCTTTTTTACAGCCATGTTGCTATAGCGCGATGGATTATCAGAGGCCCCTAAAACTACAGTTGTTTTCATAGGCGCATGTTTACTTTGACTATATTGGCAATAGTTATGCCCAATATCAGGATCCACTATATAACCGGCTTTGGATTGGAAAAGAATACTGGCAGGAACAAGGCGACACGTGAAAAAACGGCTGCGCTACAGGAAATAATCGGTAAAGAGAACTTCCGGCTCTGGCATCCGGCTTCTTCGCCAAACAGGTTCATCAGCTATATGTATCAGCTTTTGTTCGACTGCTGGCTGCTACCGCGCATGTTGTTTATTGATAAAAAAACAGTTGTCATCGAGCGCCAGGCCATTCTTCCGTTGACCAACACTTTACTATGGTTCAGGGGCGTACGCATGTTTTGCGAGGTGCATGCTGATCCGAAAGAAGAGATCTTCTACCTGCAAAAGACCCGTTTGGAAAAACTGCTGCTACGGATGCTGTATATATTTGAGTGGTACAACTGGCAGCTGGCGATGGGTATGATCTATAACAATCCATTGTTGCAAAAACAGCTGGAATCAACACTGGTGAAACCATCGGTTACTATCTATAATGGATGCGATACCAATACGTTTATTATATTGAACAGCGCGGCCTGCAGGAAAAAACTTGGTCTGCTGGCAGAAACAAAGTACTTTTTAATATTGGGGGAAATGAGCCGTTGGCGGGGAATAGATCTGCTGATCGACGTATTTAAGCAGGAAGCGCTTCGGGATCATATCCTGTTAGTTGTAGGAGTAACGGATAGCGCATACTCCCGGCAGTTGCGGGCGGCGGCTCCTTCTAATGTACATTTTATTGATCATACAGATGTTTTAGAATCCGTTGAGTATATTAATGCGTCGGATGTCTGCCTGGTGCCAGTGAACAATATAAGAAGCAGTCCGGGGAGCCCGCTTAAGTTGTATGATTATATAGCCTGCGGAAAGCCAGTAGTAGCGCAGGCAAATACTCCTGGATATTCTGACGAAGTGTTGAGATATAAGTTGGGAGGAATTACGGATTTCAGAAATCCGAAAGAAGCTGCGGCGGAATTAAATAAATTTCAAGGTGAATTTGATTCGGAATGGTATAAAGCTAATAATAGGGCAATATCTCTGACACGCGCAAACTGGCATCAAAGAATGACGGAGGTTATTCAGTTTTTGACCTCAAATTTTTTTTGATCCTTACAGGATATATAAATCACTGTTTAATGGTATTAGCCAGATAGAAGCAACCATCTATATTTGGGCAACTGAAGTAAAATCAGGGAAGCCCCAATTTCCTAATGTGATCACCTGAATAATAATTATATTTTATTTCATACTGCTCAAATTTATTTATGAAAAAGCGTTACCCCCTAATCTCTGCGAAGTATCTTTTTATTCTTTTGTTTCAGAAGAAAACAATGGTGTATTATTCTACTTTATTACTCCTGGTCATTCCTTTTTTTATTCAGGCACAGGACGTTTTAATGGGAATGACCTCTAACGGCGGTACGGAAGGTAAAGGAACAGCCTTCACTGTCAAAACGAACGGAACATTATTTTCAGTGATTGCTCCGTTCGCCGATTGGGGTAAAAATCCAAATGGCAGTTTGATCAAAGGTCCTGATGCTAATTATTACGGTATGACCTACACCGGAGGTACGTTTGGTAGTGGCACTATTTTTAAGATAAGTCCTTTAGGACTTATTACAATTCTTCGTCAATTGAATTATGCCACCGACGGAGCCAACCCGTTTGGAAGCCTCACCTTAGGAAAGGATGGCAACCTGTATGGAATGACGAATATCGGGGGTACAAATTCCTTTGGCACTATATTTAAAATAACGACAGCAGGTGTTTTCACGATTCTTAAAAATTTTAATAATTCTACGGACGGTGCAAATCCCCAGGGACAGATGGTGCAGGCCCCAGATGGAAATTTTTATGGGATCACCCGGCGCGGAGGTTCAGGTGCAGGATTCGGTACAATTTTTAAAATGACTCCGGCTGGCGCATATACCGTTATCAAAGCGCTTACTAATTCAGTGGCAGAGGGTTCTTATAGTTATGGAAGCCTTTCCCTGGCCAGCGATGGCAATTTATATGGCATGACATCTTTTGGTGGAAAGTATAATTATGGTACCATATTTAAAGTAACTACCGCTGGCGTGTATTCTGTACTTAAACATTTTAATTTACTGGTTGATGGAGGCGTGCCAAAAAATAACCTGGTGCAGGCCCCAGATGGCCTCTTGTATGGAATGACGTACGGTGGAGGCACTAATGGCCAAGGCACGATCATCAGAATCAGCACGGCAGGCGCCTTTTCTGTTTTGCGTCACCTGAAAACAAGTACGGATGGAGGGAATCCATATGGAACACCGATAGTAGGTGCAGACGGCTTTCTGTATGGCATGACCTCCATCGGAGGAGCAAATAGCGGAGGAACGGTTTTCAAAATCGCCACAAACGGTGCGTCATTCTCGGTGCTCCGTGCATTAAAACTCACCCTCGATGGTGGCGCGGGACGATCTGATCTGCTTCTGGGAACGGATAATAATTTTTACGGACTGACAAGTGACGGAGGCAGCAATTTTCTAGGAGGCACGGCCTTTAAGATCACTCCGGCTGGTGTCTACACAGTCCTTGCAATATTTAATGGAGCACTTCCCGGTAATGCGCCATATGAAAATATCATACAGGCAACGGATTACAGTTTATATGGAACTACTTCCAGCGGAGGAGCTTTTAATTATGGCACCATTTTCAGAATATGCGGAGGCGTATATACTGTGTTGCATTCATTCAATCGGAGTGCCGAAGGCGGCGTTCCCAAAGGAAGCCTCGTACAGGCAGTGGATGGTAATTTTTACGGCCTGACCTCAGTGGGAGGAACCTCCGGTGCGGGTACCGCGTTTAAAATTACATCAACGGGAATATTCACAGTGTTGCATCATTTTGTGGCAGCAACAGAGGGTTCTTCACCACTTGGATCGCTGGTCCAGGGCAAGGACGGGTTGCTTTACGGAATGGGAAATACGGGAGGTTCCGGAAATGCAGGAACAATATTTAAAATGTCCACTACCGGTGTGGTTACCCTAATTCATCCATTTATTTCCACAACTGAAGGTTCTTATCCTGAGGGAAGCCTTATTCAGGCGGCAGATAATAACTTTTACGGAATGACCACTCAAAATCCCAGGATATTCAAATTGACCACCAGTGGTGTTTTCTCCATATTAAAAACGTTTTCTTCTACTACGGAAGGCTTCACCCCTCTGGGTAGCCTGGTACAAGGGACAGACTTAAATTTATACGGAACCACGAGCGCAGGTGGCAGTTCTGCAGCAGGGACCATTTTCAAAATTACTACCACAGGCACTTATACTGTCCTGAAACACCTGGTTCCGTCAACAGATGGCGGCACTTCCAAGGCTACGCTTGTACGCGCCGCTGACGGATTTTTTTATGGTATGACCAGCGCAGGCGGCACCAATAAAGCCGGCACTATATTTAAAATATCTGCTTCAGGAATATATACTGTATTAAGGCATTTAAACTTACAGGCTGATGGAGGTATGCCATTTGGAGGATTGATCGTTCTTAAACCGGTAACAGTCATTGCAAATCCACAATCAGCGTTTACCAATGAAGATGTTTCAAAGATGCTGACCTTAGCGGGAAGCGGTGGCTCACCGCTTGTCTATAATATCGTAACTGTACCCAAAAATGGATTAGTTACAGGAACTGGTGCTGCCAGAACATACACACCAAACGCAAATTACAATGGTAAAGATTCTTTTTATTTTACGGTAAGTATAGGATGCAACACTTCGGCTCCGGCAAAAGTGTCGATAGTGGTGACCGCTGTCAACGATGCTCCGGTATTATCCTCAATCGGCAATAAAACCGGCAAAACCGGCACACCATTAACCTTCATTGCACGCAGTACGGATCCTGATTTCGGGCAAACTAATACATTCTCCCTGATCGGAGGTCCTGCAGGCGCAACTATTAATGCAGGTACAGGTGCATTTATGTGGACCCCCTCTGCTACGGGTAATTTTACATTAAAAGTAAGGGTGACGGACAATGGCGTTCCTGTTTTGTTTGATGAAGAGCAGATCATCATCACGGTTGGTGCAGCGGCAGTTTCAGCAACTAATATAGAATTGATGCCCCTGGTTAACAGAACGCCTCATAAAGAGGAAACAGTATATCCTAACCCTGTAAGGGACCGGTTTACCATTGCATTGAACACAGGAAATACACCGACTTCTGCGACACTGAATTCAGTGAGTGGCACGATGATTAAAGGGTGGCTGTTACAAAATCAGTACGGAGGAAAGATTGCTTTTGATATCACGGACATTAAACCGGGCACATATATTCTGCAGATGTTTTCAGCTGATAAAAATTGGGTATTCAAAATTGTGAAGCTGTAAATCATCGGGGGAAATATCCGGGTCCGTAGCTTTATTCTTATCAAACAGCGTATAGTACTGCTGGTTGTCTTTGTTCTTACATTAGTCGCCACATACCCATGCAGTTGTTCCTGATCGCATGGGTGACTGGCTAACGGTCTCATTGCATTCTAACTGAAGCGGTTTGTCAGAATTTGCCATTTGCTATAGTGCCATAATAGATCCCTGCGGGCAAATCAAATAAAGAGAATGAATTGATTCCCTGGGAATTGAATAGTTCTTTTCGCATAACGTTTGCACCTGCAGCAGATAACAGATTAAAGATACACCTGCCTTCGAGGTAAGATTTTATAATAAGTGATTTACCATAAGGAATTAAATTCAGTTGTTTTGGGGGGATGCCCGTGATAGTGGCAAATGTAATATTTGATCCGTTCACATTAATATCGTCAAAAACCATCCTTCTTAACCCACCTGAGGATGTGGAGGCATTATAGCCATACATCCTGAAAGTAACACTCATTCTTATGAGCTACTTAATGCCGATGAATTTCATCGTTCAGGAAGATTTTTCGTTACGGATCCTTTAAAGTGTAAGGATCTGTTCCTCAATTTCTTTTGCACGTGGAAACAAAATATTATCTTCCAGGTATTTATGCTGCAGGATATTGTCATAAAATTCTTCCAGTTGGTGATACAGCACCTGATGGGTTGTGCAGGCGTGACCGGGAAAGGAAAATCCGTTACTGCAGGTCCGTAATTGTAATAGCGACTGCAAAATAATTTCGTGATCTTTTTGAAATGTGCTAAGCGGTTTTCTAAAGGACCGGATGAACAGGTTGCCATTTGGCTCTTTTCTTTGATGAAGCAGGTGCAATTGTTTGATGTATGGGAAAAGCACTTCTTCCTCGTGGTGGTTATGCACCAGCAGCGTTTCACCGAGTTTAGAGAAAATGCTATGCAACTGTTCCAGTTCGGGATATTTCTTTTTATGACCCAGCATGAAAGACATTAGTGCCGATTCAAGGGCCGGTATGGTTTCATAAATATAAGCATGATGCACATTTATAATATAATCTGTCAAAAAATCAATTTTCCATTGATTAAATAGCATTTTGCCGGTCACTTTGTTCATCGTCGCTTCCTGTAGTTCTCTGGCCACTACAGCATAATCGAGATTATTTACAGAACAGGCCAACCTGAGGTTCACCTGCCCACTGCAGCAATAATTAATGCTGAATTTTTTAAATACGGCAGCCGTACGGTAATTAGACCGCACGATCTGGGATATAGTTTGTTCATCAGGTATAAACATGGAAAGAAGATTAATAGTGATTCCGGTAAATGTACCACTGCCACTACAGCCCTGTTATGACATGCGTTAACATTCTTCCTGATATTAATCATGTTCAAGTCTTCCGTTGCTCATGATCCTGCCGGAACCCACGAAGTACATTTGGCCCCAATTAAAAAACCATGAAAACGAAAAATGGATCTGCAGATGTATTGGCCGGAGAGCAATTTGACCGAGACTTTAAGCCCCGTGGCGCCATTGCATTTTTTGTTTTATTGGTTCTCCTGGGTATGATTATCTGGTATGGAATCTATTTTATAATGATCGAAAGAATATAAATATGGATACATCTGTTATCGATTCATCTGAGAAAAAAGTGATGGTAATTACCGGCGCAGTAATGGCTTTGTTTATTTTTTCGATACTGTATGCCAGGGGTAGGAGTAATGATCTGCCTGAATGCGTTCCATTTGATAAATCTTATCTGAACCCAAAAGTGATGCAGCTGGATGCAAAGACGTTCCAGGTATATGCCGTTGCGCAGATGTGGCAGTTTCAGCCCCAAGAAATATACATACCTGTGGGAAGTGACGTGGACTTTTTTATTACTTCAAAAGATGTGGTGCATGGATTCAATATCTATGAGAAAAACGTAAACCTGATGGCAGTCTATGGAAACATTAACAAGAGTACGGTGCATTTTGACAAGCCTGGTATTTATACCATTACCTGTCATGAATATTGTGGCATCGGCCACCAGGGAATGCAGGCAAAGGTGATTGTAAACGATCCTTCTTATAAATAATATAAAGCACTGGCAGTCATGAACATTTCCACTTCTTTCAAAAAGCTGATCTATTGGGAGCTGGGCATTCCGGTTACCCTGCTGACCATTGGTATTTATCATGGGCTGATGCAAACTATTTACCGGTCTGGTGTGATACATGCTTCTAATATGGCGCACCTTGACTATTACCAGGGACTTACTCTTCACGGCGTCATCAACGCAATAGTGCTCACCTCTTTCTTCGCCGTTGCTTTCGGACATGCCACGATTGCTTTTTATTTTAAAAGAGAACCTGATAAATTGGTGGCCTGGGGCAGTTTCTGGTTAATGACCATAGGAACGGTTATGGCTGCTTGGGCGATGCTTGCGGGCAAGGCTTCCGTTCTGTATACTTTTTATCCTCCCCTGAAGGCGCACCCGTTATTTTACCTTGGAACAGCGTTGCTGATCGTTGGTTCCTGGGTGCCTTTGTTCAACTGGGCAAGAATGTATGTATTATGGAAAAGAGAACATGCAGATACCAAAACTCCGTTAGCCGTATTGATCACGCTGATTAATTTTACGATTTGGTTCGTCTGTACGCTTGCGGTGGCCTATGAAGTGCTGGTCCTGCTCATCCCCTGGGCAATAGGATGGAAAGCCACGGTGAACGTGACACTCGCCCGTACGCTGTTCTGGTTCTTCGGACATGCCCTGGTCTACTTCTGGTTGTTACCGGCCTACATCATGTTTTATACCATGCTTCCCGGATTGGCGGGCGGAAAATTGTTCTCTGATCTTGCTGGCAGGGTTGCGGGGTTCCTGTTCCTGATCTTCTCCATCCCCGTTGGCGTACATCACCAGTTCAGCGATCCTTCTATTACCAAAGGCATAAAGATGTTTCAGGGCCTGCTGACCTTCGGAGTGGCCATTCCGAGTTTCATTACCGCCTTTACTATTGCCGCCTCACTTGAATATGCCGGCCGCAAAAGAGGGTCAAAAGGGCTGCTTGGTTTTTTTGCCAGGCTGCCCTACCTGGATCCTGATAAATTTCTTTTTGCCTACCTGATCTGTGGGTTGTTCCTGTTCATCTTTGGAGGGCTGACAGGAATTGTCAATTCATCCGGGCAGCTCAACAACGTAATACACAACACCGCATGGCTGCCGGGTCATTTTCACATGACCATTGCAGGGCCCGTTTTCCTGGCCATTATTGGAATGAGCACTTATTTATATGCTACCATATCCGGAAAGCGCATCTTTTTGCCAAATGTGAACGTGATCATCCCCTATATGTGGACCATCGGAATACTTATTTTTTCAACAGGACTATCATGGGGCGGATTGCTTGGTGAGCCAAGACGGACCAACCTTGGACTTACTTACCTGGATCCGAAGAATGAATTGTTTACCCCGGAGTGGGTGCCTACAACACTTATGGCATTGGCGGGTGGCATTATCATGACCATCGCCGCTATTTTATTTTTTATTGTTTTTTTCGGTACCCTGTTCAGTAAACGGACAAAAGAGGGGGTGCTGGTACTGCCGGTTAGCGAAATTTTACATGATGAAAGGCGCATTCCTTTGTTCGATACATTCAAACCCTGGCTCGTGGTGATGGCGGTCATTCTTGCCCTGGCATATATACCTGCGTTTATAGATGCCAGTAAGAACCCCGGGCCGGGTGCACCCCGGTTTACACCGGATAACCCGGTAGCTGTTCCCGCTAATGAAGGAGCAGCTGCGGGAAGTAAACAAATTCATCCCGCCAGTATCACTTTAGGTCCATGAAAAAACACCGGACGATATGGTTATTTGTACTGGCCGTTATTGTTACCCCTGTTGCGGTTTATGGAGTCGTACAATGGTTAGAGGGTCAATTTAGTCCCCTGCCTTATTTAGGTCCCGATAATCATGTGATCGGTGATTTTAAATTTGTTGATCAGCGTAATAAAATTATATCTCTGGCGGATTGGAAAGGAAAGATAATCGTTGCTCATTTTTTCTTTACACATTGCCCTGCTGTTTGTCCCAAAATGATTGGACAATTAAAAAGAGTGCAGGCCTATGCAAATCAAGATATTGCTATTTACTCATTGAGCGTAGATCCCGAAAATGACAGTGTGGGACAATTGAGAAAATATGCGAACCGGTCTGGCATCAATCATAACTGGTACCTGCTTACCGGGGATAAAAAGACACTGTATCGTTTCGCGAGAAAGGACCTGATGATCGTGGCGACTGATGGAGATGGCGGACCGGAAGATTTTATTCACAGTGATAATGTTGTCCTGATCGATCAGCAGCAAAGGATCAGGGGTTATTACAAGGGAACGGACGAACAGGAAATGAACCTGCTGATACACGATATTGATAAATTAAAAGCCCCATAATATTTTTTAAAGAATAGTGTATGAAAATGACCATCCTGCTGGCAGCCCTTGTTCTGGGGCTCACTGTTTCTTCTTTTTCCAACGAACCTGTTTTGGAAGGCGGAACCATTTTTAGCGCCCGCTGTGCCGCTTGTCATAATGTGAATAAAGTATTGACCGGACCTGCATTGGCAGGTGTCGACCAGCGACGATCCATGGACTGGATCATTAACTTTGTCCACGGCTCCCAGGCTGTTATTAAAAGCGGCGACAGGGACGCAGTGGCATTGTTTGAAAAATTCAATAAGATACCGATGCCTGACCATCCGGATCTTACCGATGATAATATTAAAAGTATTGTTGCATATATAAGATCTGCTGCGCAAACAGGGAAAGCTGCATCTGCCGCACCGTTTAGAACGCCTGGCAGGCTGCACCCGCAATACCATCCGCTATCCCTGCGAAATAATTATGGGTTCTTTCTTTCTTATATAGGAATCGTGCTGCTGATGGCCGGAGCTCTGGTAGCACTGGTGAAAGTGAAGAATCTTCAACGGTTGCTTAATGGAGAAGCATGATTGATTTGATCAGTTATTTATTTATATTCACTGATATATGTCTTCCGGAACGTATCATTTTTTACGCCTGATTAACCATCCTTTGAAATCCCGGCTGTTTCTTTTCAGCCGTCTGCCAAGCGCCTATTTTTCAGGTGTGCGTATAGGAATAGCAAATGAATCAGAATGTACCGTGTCAGTACCCTATAAATGGTTTTCTCGAAACCCTTTCCGGTCAACTTATTTTGCCTGTCTTTCGATGGCCGCCGAAATGAGCACAGGGGTACTGGCGATGCTGCATACTTACCAGTGCAGTCCCTCTCTTTCAATACTCGTTATTAAAATGGAAAGTGAGTTTTTTAAAAGAGCAACGGACACTACTTTTTTCACCTGCGAAAATGGCACTGGGATACAAATGGCGGTTGAGGCCGCTATTTCATCAGGAGTGGCACAATCCTTTGTTGCCCACTCTTTGGGAGTGAATAAAAAAGGAGAGAAGATTGCTTCGTTTAGTGTTACGTGGTCCTTTAAATCCAGGAAGAAATAAGCGTTTATTGTTTTCCTGCAATTGTTCTGAAGGTTAAATTCACTCTTGGTTTCATTGTAGCTTTTGTCGGCGGCAAACGGTGCAGCCAGTTGATTTGTGTTGTGCCTTTCATCACCAGCAGGCTGCCAGTTTCCAATATTAATGAAACTGTTTCTTTTGTTTGCTTATGTTTAAATGCAAATTTTCTTTCTGCCCCGAAGCTTAGCGATCCTATAGCGCCGTTCTTTTTTAAATCTTTTTCTGCATCACTGTGCCAGGCCATGCCCTCCAATCCGGTATGGTATAAATTTAGCAGGCAGGAATTAAATTGTTCGCCGCTTTTTTCTTCCGCTATTGATTTTAATTCCAGTAATTCTTTGGTCCAGGCCAGAGCCTGCTTAGTAGTGTTTGAGTAGGTATAATCAAAACGATGATCTCCGTACCAGGCAACTTTTCTTTTGGTGATAATATGTTTGCCGAAAATAATGGCTTGGTCGTTTTTCCATTCAATAGTATTTAATAAAATATCCAGGTAATGACTGGCTTGTTGGATGGTCATCAGCTTGCCATAATAATTTACTGTTCCGTCTTCAGGCAATAAATTTATATCCGGGTCTGGTGTGTTACTGAATAAATCCATATTTACCGATATTTACAGACTTATGCCGCGTTTCCACGGCATGAAATCATCCTGTCCCAGTTCCTGGGCTTTCGTTTTGAATTTGCCACTTGCCAGGTCAATGCAATATTCCAACAGTTCTTCCGCGATTTCAGGGATGGTCCTTTCACCTTCAATAATGGCTCCGCAATCAAAATCAATAATATCGGGCATTTTTTTCGCCAGTTTATTATTAGTGGACACTTTTACAACAGGACAAACCGGGTTGCCGGTAGGAGTGCCTAAACCTGTGGTGAAAAGAATTATGGTAGCTCCCGAAGCAGCCTGGCCTGTTGTTGCCAGCACATCATTTCCAGGGGTGCACACCAGCTGTAAGCCTTGTACCGTAGCCATTTCACTATAATTCAGTACACCGGCAACAGGAGCTGTGCCTCCTTTTTTTGCTGCGCCTGCAGACTTTATGGCATCGGTAATAAGACCGTCCCTGATGTTGCCTGTAGACGGATTCATATCAAAACCTTCACCCAATGCGGCAGCCCTTTCGCTATAGCCGCGCATAAGTGTTTCGAATTTCTGAGCTATTTCCACACTCTGGCAACGGTCAATGAGTTCCTGCTCCACACCACAGAGCTCAGGAAACTCCGCCAGGTAAGTATTACCTCCAAGGGCTACCACCAGATCCGATAAATATCCAAGAACCGGGTTCGCTGAAATGCCAGAAAAACCATCAGATCCACCACATTTAAGACCAATGTTCAGTTTTGAAAGTGGCGCCGGGGTACGCTCCAGTTTATTTGCTTCGAGCAAGGCGGCGAAGGTTTTATTAATAGCCGCGGAGAGCATTGCGAACTCGGTACCATAAGCCTGCTGTTCGAAAAATAAGACAGGCTTATCGAAACCGGGATTGCGCTTTTTAATTTCATTGACTACATCAGAGAATTGCGTTTTCTGGCAACCCAGGCTTAAAATAGTTATGCCTGCTACATTCGCATTATTCGCATAAGCGCCAAATAATGCCGCCAGCACGGCCGACTCCTGGTTGCTTTCGCCACATCCTGATTCGTGGGTCAGAAACTTAATACCATCAAGGTTCTTAAATATGGGCTGGCGGGTGAGTGAAGCGGACTGGCCCGGATCGTATGCCTGCATACCTGGCAAATCGCCTTTTTCGTATAATTTGACCAGGGTCTCCACCTGCTTAAGATACATATCAGGAAAAGAATAACCCAATGCTTTATCGAAAGCTTCTTTGAGTTTAAGGATATTTCGGTTCTCACAAAAAACCAATGGCAATACCAGCCAGTAATTGGCTGTTCCTACCTGCCCGTCTGAACGGGCAAAGCCCATGAAGGTTTTGTTTTCCCATTTAGAAATATCCGGAGCTTTCCAGGCAGGTTGAGGGGTTCGTTTATTTACCGAATAATCTTCTGATTCATGCTTAAGATTAGAGGTAGTAATTTGTTCACCGGGGCCAATGGGCAGAATAGCTTTTCCAACCAGTACCCCATACATCGTGACAGGATCGCCAATGTTTAAATATTCTGTAACGAATTTATGCTTGGCAGCAATGGCACGGGGCAAAACGAATGTTTCTGCTTCAAAAGAAATGATCTCACCTGCTTCCAGCGGCCGAAGCGCGACGATCACATTATCCGAAGGATGGACTTTTAATACTTTATGCTGCATAATATTATTGATTGTTAAATTCGTGCTCACCAGGTCTAAACTGGATTATGTAGTGCAAAGGGCATGAGATTTTCAGGGAAATTGATGAAATATTATCATTTTGTCAAAATAAAACAAATATAAAATCAGGCGGATGTATAATTCGCCGCCATGATGCGTAAATTCGGATACTATGTATAAAATTTTAATTGTCTTTGTCGGCGGAATGATGGCCATTGTTCCCTTTTGTGGAGTGAAAGCAGGAATAACGTTTGTGCAGCATGCCGATACCGGCATCGCACCTGTAGAGAAAAAAGCCCCGAACAGCAATTACAAACCCGCTTTTGCAGGGCAAACCCGTATTGCGGGAGTAAAAACAGCAACTGCCTATGAAGCGGAAATACTTTCCAGGGAACTCAAGAATCCCTGGGGCATTACCTGTCTTCCCGATGGCAGGTTCCTGATTACCGAGAAAGCCGGAGATATGCGTATCGCGACCCCTTCCGGATCGTTGGGCGATCCCATTACTGGTATTCCAGAGGTAAACTCCGAAGGACAGGGCGGTCTGCTGGGGATTACCATAGATCCCTTATTTGCAAAAAACAGGATGGTGTACTGGGTCTTTTCTCTGAAAACTACTGAAGGCAACCTGACCGCTGTAGCTAAGGGAAAATTGTCTGCAGATGAAAAAAAGATTGAAGGGGCAACAGTTATTTACAAAGCCACACCTGCCTATAATGGAACATTGCATTACGGTGGAAGAATAGTGATTGATAAATCCGGCTACCTCTTTGTCAGCACCGGAGAACGTTCAGACCTGCAAACCAGGCCTCAGGCGCAGCAATTAAATTCGGCCCTGGGCAAGGTGCTCAGAATTACCAAAGACGGAAAGGCCGCCCCTGGAAATCCTTTCCTGGGCAATGCCGGCGCAAGACCGGAAATTTATTCCTATGGACACAGAAACGTTCAGGGACTGACTATTAATCCCGTTACCGGACAACTGTGGGAGCACGAATTCGGACCAAGGGGCGGAGATGAGCTGAACCGCATACAGCCGGGGAAAAATTACGGCTGGGCCACCATCACTTATGGCATTGAATACAGCGGTGAAAAAGTTGGTCAGGGAATAACGCAAGAGCAGGGGCTGGAACAACCCGTATATTATTGGGATCCCGTGGTATCACCCAGCGGGATGACATTTTACACGGGCGATAACATGCCGGAGTGGAAGAATAATCTTTTTATCAGTTGTCTGAGCAGTCAGCATGTGACCAGGTTGATCATAGCTAATAACAAGGTGATTGGCGAAGAAAACCTGCTTGATAAAGAAAATCAGCGGTTCAGGGACATTACCCAGGGCAAAGATGGCGCATTATACACGATCACCGATCAGGGGAGATTATACAGGATCGGGAAAAAGTAGAAGAGACCTATCCCGTTAAAGTGAGCTATGCATTAACGCAACACAGCAAGTCTTTGGAAGAGGTAATTGAGTCATTAAAAAACTGGGGAATATTGCACAGGGAAAATATTCGGAAAACAATTGGCGTGTCGCCCCCGGCTGAATTTGCTACATAATCACCGGCTGAAGGTTTTCGCGCATTTGTTTTTTACAACGGCAAGAGAATCTGTTATTCCTTCATCCCCCAAATCTTGCAGGAATAATAATTTAGTATTTTACATACTTTCTGACAAATGATTAAAATAGATCAGCTTGAAATCTATCAGTCTACGGTACTGCTTAAAAAACCTTTTGTTACCTCATTAAGCAGGGACACTCATGCCAAAAATATAGTGGTGGTTATCCGGACAGATGAAGGCATTACCGGGTTTGGCGAATGCAATCCCTTCCTGCCGATCAGTGGAGAAAGTATGGAAAGTGCGTTTGCAGTAGCCCAATATCTTGCGCAGGGACTTCTTCATAAAAATCCATTGGATATAACAGGTAACAGTGCGTTGATGGATGCGATAATTTATGGAAATGCAAGTATTAAAAGTGCCTTTGATATAGCACTTTATGATATTGCCTCGCAGCAGGCGGGAATTCCGTTGTATGCATTTCTTGGAGGAAGCAAGAATAAACAAATAGTTACAGATTATACGATAAGCATTCGCGAAGTGAATAGGATGGTCACCGATGCGGAAAACATTATTGAAAATGGATTCTCAATAATTAAAATTAAGCTTGGAGGATCTTATGAGAAAGATATGGAAAGGATCAGGCGGATACGAGAAACCGCAGGCCGTGACATCACACTACGAATAGATGCAAATCAGGGATGGAGCAAGGAGACAGCCATTGAAATTTTACAAGACCTGGATGATTTTAATATTCAGCATTGCGAAGAACCGATCCCCCGTTTTGATTTTATGGAATTGCCTGAAGTAAGACAGAAAAGTTCCATACCTGTCATGGCAGATGAGTCCTGCTGTGACCATCATGATGCGAAAAGGCTGATCGCTATAAATGCCTGTGACTCTATTAACATTAAGTTAGGTAAGTCGTCAGGTATATATAAAGCATTAAAAATATCCGCTCTTGCCGAAGAGGCAAACCTTACTATTCAAGTAGGTGGATTTTTAGAATCACGTCTGGGTTTCACGGCATCTGCGCATTTGGCCCTGGCATGTAAAAATGCTTTGTATTTTGATTTTGATACACCTTTGATGTTTGTGGATGACCCGGTAACAGACGGCATCACCTATAACAGGGGTGGTGTAATTACCATGCCTGATAAACCCGGACTCGGTGCCTTCATTGAAGACGGTTACTTACAAAAGCTTAATAAGATTATTATTAGATAGTCTGAAGCACCCCCCCCTTTTCTGTGATCAGGATAATTATTTATTTAATAAGTTTCGTCAGCACGCATTTTTTAATGGTGAGACTTGCATCAAAAAAGTCTTTGTGAAACCGATAAATGACAGACTATTATTTAGCCCCAGATAAGGCATAAGAGCCTGATGCAAGTATGGAATTTCTATTTTTTTTGATTTAAATAAAAGACACTTCAAAAGTAGTTCGCCAACCTTTGTTGAAACTGTAAAAACGTAACATTATTCTACATCCTTCCAACCCGTAGATTCATTATTTCCGGAGAAGTAATTGCTGTACAAAGCAAGTTAGTATTGATGTAACATTGTATTTTATAGTTCTATAAGAATTATTTATTTGGAAATAATCATATCTTTTAATGACCAGAGAATGGCAAGCACATCTTTTTTAGATTCATCATCAGTTTTATGGTTATTCAAGACCTTCAGAATGTCATCAACAACATGCATATATTCAGTTGGGCTAATATTCATTCCTTTATGTGTGGTAGGCATGTCTCTGCCGGAGTAGGTTACAGGCCCACCACTTCCGGCGCTAAAAAAATCAATAGTATGTTGTTTGATCACAACTAATCTTTCCGGCTGCTCTTTGTAAGGCAAAAATCTTGCACTGATTGCAGGATTGTTCATATGTGCCTCAACAACATCGTTAACAAGAGTTGTGATACCTGGAGTACCCCCAAGCCGGTCAAAAAGAATTCTAGTCATGATAGTTATTTTAAAAGTGAAGGGTTAATAAGATATAGTATCAAATGATTGTGTGATTTAGGTGAAGCTACAAACAAATAAATATGAAGACTACAACATTTAGTTCAAATGCAGGTAATTTTGGTTCAAATCAGCTAAATATCTAAACCTGTAATTATTATCCTGGTTTGGTGGATAAATAATCAGAAGGTAAGTGTCCATATCTTTTTTGAAAACATTTAGAAAAATAAGATGGGCTGCAAAAGCCTGTTTCAAAGGCAATTTCTGAAATGTTGCCGGTGTTTTTATTCAATAATGTTAAAGCCTGATTTAAACGGTATTCTTTTATAAAAGTATTTGGAGATTTACCTGTGAGTAAGATCATTTTACGATACAATTGAGATTTGCTGCACCCCATAGGTTTGCTAAAATCATCCACTTTTAAATTTGTATTGCTCCAGGCAGATTCTGTATAATCCATTAAATGGGTTAGGAATTTTTCATCTGTTTGCGTAAGATAGAATATGCTTTCTCCTTCACTTAAAGCATTTGAATTTTCGCTATTGTATAATTCTTTAACTTCTGATGAAACTATAATTTCGCCTTTAATAATCTTACACATCCGTTCAGCTAATTTTATAGTGTCCTCAAAAATTAATTTGTTTTCCGTTACCGGCACCCCGGCACTCAACCCTATTTTTAAAATGATTTTATCATTATTTATATCCTTCCTGAAGTCTTTTAACAACAATTGAATATCAAAAGCAGCATACACGGCATTTGAGACCGATTTAAAAGAAACTAAAAAATGGTTTTCACTTTGTTTAACCAGCTTCCCCTCATAAACATTCAATAGTTTAAGAACAGCATTATTGTAATTATGTAATGAATATTTAAATTGAGGAGCCCTGTTTTGTTTTAGTGATAATCGTTTTAGAGTGATGACCATTATTGTTCTAAAAGCAGGGTCATTAATAATATTTAATACTGTGGTTTTTGCTTTTTTAGGATCTTCAATTCTGCCTAAAAATGATTCGACTATGCTGGCTTCTACTTCTATTATGCTGTTCGGTACATGGCCATGAGCCTTGTTGTGCATTTTTTGAATGGACTTCTTGTCAGGTGCTTCAATTAAGCAGAACGCAGTTTTTCTTTTGTTATCAAACCAATAAGTTAATCCTCTGCAACCAAATTGCTCCTGTATTTTTAGATCTTCCTGGTGTAATTGCGCCACATTCTCTGCTGTAACCGTTTCGGAAACATCGTGACGGTCCATATAAATTGGCATATGATTATTTTTTAAATGATTTACTCAAATGGCTTTACCGCAACTTCCGTTTTTTAATATCACTTGTCTCTACTTTTAGTTGCATATTATGCGGTTGACATTAATTGAATTTCCGCATAATATTGGCATTATAGTGTAATATAGCTTCTTCAATCAGCTTCCAGGTGTAAGGGAAGTGTTTCATCCCGCGCCGGGCCTGTTTATTTCCAATATCAGGCGCCGGGTGCTTGAATAAATAATCCACAATGACCAATATGTCAATGAACTGAGCTGTAAAGTTCAATCATATTTATTAACTTAGGGTTTTATGCCAATCCCATCAATGCAAGCCCCGTCATTCCCGAATTCATCTGAACAGTTACCCCGCACCCTTGGTCCGTTGATGTTATGGGGCCTGGGTGTGGGTTATGTGATCTCTGGTATGTATTTCGGATGGAACCTCGGTCTTGCACAAGGGGGAACAGGCGGCCTTGCTGTTGCCACACTATTGATTATTTTTTTATACATCACTTTTACTTTTTCTTATGCTGAACTGGCTTGTGCAATTCCAAAGGCCGGAGGTGTTTTTGATTATGCCATGAAAGCATTCGGAAAAGATGCCGGCTTTATTGCTGGTATGGCACAAATCATCGAATTCGTTTTTACGCCGCCAGCGATTGCCGCTGCGATTGGCGCTTATTTTCATATTTTTTTTCCGCAGATTCCGGTAACAACTATAGCAATCTTTGCTTATATTCTTTTTACCGCCCTGAATATTTACGGCGTGAGGGCAGCCGCCACCTTTGAATTGATTATTACTATTTTCGCGGTATTTGAATTACTGCTGTTTGCCGGAGTCACTCTCCCTCATTTTGACATCCGGAACCTGACGCGTAACGCCTTTCCCATTGGGTGGATGGGCATCTGGGCATCTATACCGTTTGCTATCTGGTTTTTTCTGGGTCTTGAAGGTATTGCCAATGTTGCCGAAGAAACAGTTCATCCGCAGCGAAATGTATTGATCGGCTTCGGTTCTGCACTGCTTACGCTTATCATTTTATGCATACTTACTTTTTTCTCGTCAGTTGGAGTCGCGGGATGGGAGGCTATCGTCTATCCTTCACCGGGAGCAGCTCCTTCAGATTCACCTCTTCCTCTCGCGTTATCCAGAATCACAGGTTCCAGCGGCTGGCTTTATCATCTGCTGATCACAATTGGGCTGATGGGACTCGTGGCCTCTTTTCACGGCATCATACTGGCTGCAGGCAGAGCCACCTTCGAGTTCGGCAGAGTTAGATTCATCCCGGCAATATTTGGTAAAGTTCATCCGAAGTTCAAAACCCCGGCAAATGCCCTGCTGATAAATATGATCCTTGGCATTATCCCACTGCTTTTAGGAAAAACTGGTGAGATCATCATCATGGCCTGTTTCGGCGCCCTAACTTTATATATTATTTCTATGGCAGCAGTACTGCAGCTAAGAAAGTCAGAGCCTGCTATGGTGAGGCCCTTCAAAGTCCCTTTTTTCCCTTTCTTTCCGTGGGCTGCATTAATTATTGCGTTTATTTGCCTTATCGCCATGACATCCCTTAATTTAAAATTATCGTTGATATACTTTAGTATTTTGGTAGTCGCCTATCTATGGTTCCATTTTTTTGTTAAACCAACACATCATGCGCAACAACCAGTCCATTGACGACATACTCCAGCAACTTATTGAAAATGGCGTCAACAAAATAAAAGTTGCCGTAACTGATATCGACGGGGTGCTGAGAGGCAAAATAATTAGTTTTGACAAATTCAAATCGATTGCTGAAAAAGGTTTCGGATTCTGCAATGTGCTGTTCGGATGGGACTCCGGAGATATTGCTTATGATAACGCCGCTTACACTGGCTGGCACACTGGCTATCCTGATGCCACTGCAACAATAGACATTTCGACTTTCAGAAAAATTCCATGGGAAAATGAATTGCCTTTTTTTCTTGCCGATTTCGGCGGGACTGAAGGTAACGGCAATACGCATTTTCTATGTCCCAGAACATTATTGAGATCGATCAGCTCACAGGCGAAAGAAGCAGGCTTTCTCCCCTACTTTTCGCAGGAATTCGAATGGTTCAATTTTGTGAGAGATGAAAACAGTCTGCGTGACCGCAGATTGAAAACACTGGAACCTCTATCTGCCGGTATGTTTGGATATTCTATCCTAAGAGCTTCCCAGAACAGCGCTTTTTTCCAGGATATTTTCGACTTCCTTACAAGATTCGGGATCCCAATTGAAGCATTGCATACTGAGACAGGACCAGGTGTATATGAAGCTGCTATCATGTTTTCGGAAATCAATGAAGCTGCGGACAGAGCCGTGCTTTTCAAATCGTCGGTTAAAGAAATAGCTCATCGTCACGGAATCCTCGCCACGTTCATGGCAAAATATAATGAGCAACTTCCAGGCTGTAGCGGACACATTCACCAAAGTTTATGGTCGCCCGATGGTAAAAAAAATCTGTTCTGGGGAAAACATTCAGATAAGGGCATCAGCAGCATTATGGAAAGTTATATTGCTGGACAGCTGCATTGTCTCCCCCATATACTTCCTTTTTATGCGCCAACCGTAAATAGTTATAAACGGCTTGTAGAAGGAGCCTGGGCGCCTACCACATTGACATGGGGTATAGACAACAGAACCACCGCGCTTCGTGTTCTTTGTGGAGGAGAAAAATCAACCCGTCTGGAAACCAGAGTGGTTGGGTCAGACAGTAATCCATACCTTGCCATGGCTGCCTGCCTGGCTTCGGGTTTATATGGTATTAAAAATAAACTACACCTCGGTATACCTGCAACAACAGGCAGCGGTTATTCAGATACAATCAATGGAACACTTCCTAAAAATTTATGGGAAGCGACACAGGCTATGAAAGCATCACAACTGGCAAAAGAACTTTTTGGCGAAACATTCATTAATCACTTTGCCGCAACACGTGAATGGGAATGGAGGCAATTTGCAAAAGCGGTGACAGACTGGGAGCTCAACCGTTACATGGAAATTATTTGATGAGATCACTTATTATTTGATAACTGTTTATGAAAATAGCTTTTAATACAATCAGGCAATATAATTTTCCGACAATTATCCGTTTCGGTGCAGGCGCTATAAAAGAATTACCCGCTTACCTTGAAGCGCAGGGGCTGAATAAAGTCTTCATTGTTACTGACCCAAATGTCGAGGCATTAGGGTTCTTCAGGGATATTCTAAACGATCTCGCCGGCAATAGAATTTCTACAGAAGTATTCTCCGATATTCATAAGAACCCTGTGAAATCAGATGTAATTAAAGGAGGAGACGTATATAAAAAAACAGGGAGGGATTGTATCATTGGGATCGGAGGTGGAGCTGCAATGGATGTGGCGCGTGCCATTGCTTTAAGGATCCATCATCATCGTGACCTGTTCGACTATGACGATCTGATTGGTGGCGACAGGTATGTTACAGAAGACGTTCCCCATTTTATTACTATACCTACAACAAGCGGTACGGGAAGTGAAGTAGGACGCAGTGCTGTCATTTCAGAGGACGACACGCACAGAAAGCGAATATTATTTTCTCCCAAGCTGCTTGCGAAAATTGTGTTTGCCGATCCGCAGCTTGTCATGGATCTTCCTCCATTTATAACCGCTGCAACCGGAATGGATGCACTGACACATAATCTCGAAGCATTCCTGGCCAAAGGGTTTAATCCTTTATGTGATGGCATAGCGCTCGAAGGTCTGTCAATAATAAATAATTCTATTCTGGATGCTGTAAATAATCCTGACCTTGAATCAAGAGGGAAAATGATGATCGCCTCTCTGATGGGGGCAGTGGCTTTTCAAAAAGGTCTCGGAGTGGTTCATTCTCTTGCACACCCGTTATCTTCACTATTAGATACACATCATGGGTTGGCAAATGCAATTAACCTTCCTTATGGAATGCGATTCAATATCAGCGGCAACGAAGAGCGTTTTCGCCGGATAGCAAGAGCCATGGAATTAAAAAAAGAAACCGGCGAAGCAGTTGTGCAGCGTTTATTCGAAATAAACAGAGATACAGGTTTGCCAGTAAAACTTAGTGCCATCGGTGTAAAGCAGGAACATATTGAACCGTTGTCTGCTCTTGCGCTTGCAGACTTCTGTCACCCGAATAATCCAAAGCCCGTAACCCTTAACGATTTTCGGAACCTTTATACAGAAGCATTTTAAAGAATATACGTCGAATGAACATCGGACTTACATATACCGGTTCTGATAAAAAGCACCAGTTCTACAAGCAATGGTTACAGGGTGAAGAAGAAGATATACGTGTTATCAGGCTTTCAGAAACAGCGGATGATGAAAACGAGATTGATAATTGTGATGCACTGGTTCTATCAGGCGGCATTGATATTAATCCGAAACTGTACGGAGGCGATCGGGATTATCCCAATAAGCCCCAAAAATGGCATGACCTTAGAGATAGTTTTGAAAGCCATGTTTTCCGCGCAGCCCTCAATCACCAGATCCCTATGCTTGGTATATGCAGGGGACTGCAGCTTGTCAATGTGCTTTTTAACGGCACGCTGGTCCAGGATCTCGGCGCTGAATCAGGTAATAAAATACATGAAGGATCGCCTGATAAACAACATTTAGTTGAGATAGAACAAGACAGTTTGCTTCACCGGGTGACGGGAGTGCTGTCAGGCACAGTTAACAGCGCGCATCACCAGGCAATAGATAAGTTGGGTAAAGGGTTAAAGATAAATAGCAAAGCCCCTGATGGAACTATTGAAGGAATTGAATGGCTTGACCGTGAAAAAAAACCATTTTTCCTTGGCATTCAATGGCACGCTGAACGAATGTTCCTGTTTGATCTGCAAAACGACCCTTTATCTGCAAGCATCAGAAATCATTTTATTAACGAAATCAGAAGATAATCTACAATGAATATAATTAATCCTGCGACAGAAGAACTGATCGCAACAGTGTGGGAGGATACCTGGGGTACTATTGAAAGGAAATATGAATTGCTTAAAAACGGACAGAGGGAGTGGGCTGCTGTTTCTCTGGAAATGCGCATACAAAAGATTGCAAAGTTTAATGACCTGCTGGGTGAACAGAAAGACGAACTGGCACAAACACTTAGCAGCGAAATGGGCAAGCCCCTGCAGCAATCTTATAATGAATTAAACGGTGCCCGTACCCGCATTCGTTATTTTACCGATAACTCATCCACATATTTAACAGAAGAATGGACGGTACGGGAAGGAAGCACGAAGGAAAAAATTGTTTACGAACCATTAGGAGTTATTGCCAATATTTCAGCATGGAACTATCCATACCTGGTGGGGGTTAATGTATTTGTCCCTGCATTGATAGGTGGAAATGCAGTGTTGTATAAGCCCTCCGAATATGCTACGCTTAGCGGATTACATATTCAGCGCTTGCTGCATCTTGCAGGAGTCCCGATAAATTGTTTTCAGTCGGTCGTTGGAAAGGGAGACGTGGGAGAATACCTGCTTGAACTGCCACTGAATGGTTATTTTTTTACAGGTAGTTACCGGACAGGCAAACATATAGCAGAGCGAATTGCTTCAAAACTTGTCCCGTTCCAACTGGAGCTTGGCGGTAAAGATCCGTTATATGTAATGGACGACGTTGAGAACGTGGAAAATGTTGCCGCAGCTGCACTGGAAGGTGTCGTGTACAATAACGGGCAGAGTTGTTGTGCAGTG
>Ga0209512_1001252_pt1 | contig 32644 bp, 8 predicted proteins | sample frozenSSSSmetaG_FD_184142 | JGI IMG/M metagenome (GOLD analysis project Ga0209512, IMG submission 184142) | Glacier valley bacterial and archeal communities from Borup Fiord, Nunavut, Canada, to study Microbial Dark Matter (Phase II) -... | ecosystem: Environmental > Aquatic > Freshwater > Ice >...
AAGCAACTAAGGTTTCGCCTTTCTTTACTAACTACGGCTACTAGCTAGAGGCATATCAACAGCCACAACAGGACGAAGCAAGAGTAGAGCAAGCCATGATTGCAGTTAAACAACTAAAGGCGTTCCACGAACAGTTAGCAACGGACATCTAATTCTTAAATGAACGATCCGCAGTCTACGCAAACAGAAAGCGTAGTATGGAACCTACCTTTAAGGAGGGGGATAAAGTATACCTACTCTAAAAACACATAAAAACGAAACAACTAAGTACGAAACTAGACTTTAAGAAGTTGGGACCATTTAGGATTCTTAAGAAAGTGAGCTTAGTTAATTACAGACTGCAGCTACCTAAGGAATCATAGCTACATCTAGTGTTCCACATATCGTTGTTAGAACTAGCAAAGGGAAACACACCACTCGCTACAAACGCCGAACTCTAACTAGAGAATGAACTAGACGTATACGAAGTTAAAGAGATCCTAGACTAGAGATTAGCAAGGAAACAAGAGCAGTACCTAATCAAATGGAAAGGATATGAACATACAGAGAACACTTGGGAACTAGCGAAGAATCTTAGCTGCTAGGAGTTGCTAGAGGAATTCCGACGTCGCCACCCTAGGTCTCCTAGAATGAGGGAGACAAAGAGGAAAATAGGTTGGGCGAGTCGACGCCGTGGGTAGAGGGGTTCGTAGTGCTAGGCGTAGGCTCTTTAGCCTCTACTTCCTTACGCTCCCTCTCCTCCGCCTCGTTAAGTTCGTCCATAGTTTTAAGGCCTTAGCGCAGCATGTCTTTAGCACGGGAACGAAAGAGTCGCTGTTGTTTGCGAAGCCGTAGGATCTTAGCCATCGCCTCCTCCTCTTCCTCTTGTAGACGACGCTCTTCGCGTTTGAGCTTCTCCCATTCACTAGCGGAAGGACCACCCGCATCGCATTAAGCATTCGTGCGAACACATTCATTACATCGCTTTAAATCGTTAGAAACAATGCATTTTAGTTGCTTCTTTTCACAACGGCTACAAGGCGGCATCTCTATGCTAGTAGTGGTTATTCGTTAAGCTAGAGCGAGTCGTTCCTTAAGTTTAGTATGTTTAGAAGACATAGTTAGCGGCGTAACCCGTTAGGACATGGAGAGTGGGCACAACCCTGCTTAAGTAGTTAGCACATTTCTTAGTTAGCAAAAGCCTTAAGGACTAGGCCTCTAGAGGGGGACCTAGTGTTACGGTTAAGCGGTTAGCTGCAGATAGCTATGTCACGTGGACTAGGATCACGTGATGGATATGAGGATATTAGGGATATTATGTTATCTAGATATCCATAGATATCCTTTAGCATGACGCCTCTATATAAGTAGGTAGTATTTCCTTAGATAGGAGCTTCGTGCTTAACTTAATACAGTATCTTATACATACTAGTAACGTGTTACTTAAAGCCTTTGTGTCTAATCCCCTTCCTCCTCTATTAAGTTAAACCTTTACGCAAGAAACCTCTGTGAGTCTTATACGTTTAAGACCTAGCGTTACAGTAAGGGCTTTAAGGAGCTCTGTGTAAGTCTTGCTTAGCACTAGTCTAATGCTCTACTAATCCCTAATGTAAGACAATCTAGATAAGGACAACTAGCCCTTAGAGTAAGTGGCCCATTAAGGGCTAGCATTACTAGCGTTATCGCTAGCGGAGTTAGCGTAGGTAGAGTTAGCATAAGCGATCTTCTAATAGATCCTAGTTTTATAAGGATAGTTTCTAAGGTGTTTAGGTTTACGCATATACTAGATTTTAAGGCGTCTATAGCCGCGATGTCTCTAGAGGATATTAATAATGTTCTTACTAGCGCTAATTAATACAATAAGGTAGCTAAGGAGGTTCTAGCTACTATTACACTAGAGGAGGAACCCTAAGGTACTAGAGATTAGCTTCTTAACTTAGCTATCTAAGCTACTAGTACTAAGATCCTTTCTAAATAAGTTCCTCTCTTAGCTAACTTAATGGATGCCTCTTATTAATACTCGTTTATGCTTTTCTAGTAGTGGTCCTAGATGTTTCTTATAATATTTAATGATGATCTCTCATAATTCTCTAAAGTCTTCCTCTATAACCTACTAGTTGTCTACTAGAGAATATCCTACCCATTAGACTAAGTACTCATTCCTTAGCTTTCTACCTCGCTAGGTGACCCTATAGTCTAAGATTTCTTCTACTTCCCATTCCTTAGTCCTGTCTACTAATTCTAGTCTTAGTTCCGCTAGCTTCTCGCTAAATCCTTTATAGTGTCTCTTTAGTAAGGAGACATAGAACACGTTATAGATTAACTAGTATCGTTAGGGTAGTTTAAGTCTATATGCTTGTTTCCCTACTTTATTAAGTATAGGGAAAGGTCCTAGCTAGTAGTGTGCTAGCTTTTTACTTAGCTAGGTAGTTTTAATGTTCTTTGCTAACAACTATACCATTTCTCTAGTAGCATACTAGTTTAGTAAGTGTCTTTTGTTATAGTATTTTGCTTACATGGTTTTTATCTAGGTCTAGTTTTCTTCTAGTTCTTTTCTTAAGTGGATGATTTGTTTAGCCTTATCTTTAGTAGCTAGTATCTCCCCTCTTTAGGAATCCTCCTTAATTCCCTAGTGGGTTTCTAGGTTCATACTATAGCGGGCCTAGTTTAGGGACATCCTAATAGATTAGTAGTAGGAATTATTATACGCGAATTCTACAAAGTGTAATAAACTAGCCTAGTCGTCCTAGTGCTAGTTATAATAGATTTATAAGAATCCCTTAATGCCTTAGTTCTAGCGTTCTATTTACCTATTAGTCTAAGGGTAGAAGGCCATTAAGAGCTTTCTCTAGACTTTAAGGTAGAAGTAGAATGTAGACTAGAACTTGCTAGTGAATACGCTTCCTTAGTCTAACACTATGTCATAGGGAATTCCTTAATCTTTAACCTAGTGTTTAAAGAAGATTCTTACTAGCTCTAGTGCGTTAATGGTCTTCTTACATAGGATATACTTTACTACTTTAGTGTATCTATCCACAATTACTAGTATAGAATTAAACGCGCAGTCCTAGCCTAGTTCTATACTAAGTGGAAGGTCTATAATGAAGTCTATGCTTATAGATTTAAAGGGTTTCTCTAATAAGGGTAGCGCTTACATTTCCCTATATGGTTTATACTAGACCGTTTTAGTACGTTAGCACATATTATAGCCTTTTACGTATTCATTTACATCGTTAGTCATCTTTGCCTAGTAGTATTTGCGCTAGACAAGCTCTAGTGTCTTCTTAGTGCTAAAGTGTCCTACTAGAGGATTATCATAGTAGATCCTAAGGATCTCTATACGTACCACTTAGTCTAGTAGGACGTACGCTACCCCTTAGTAGTGTAATAGATCCTTTTAATCTATGCCCTAGCTAGTAGGACCCTTAGTCTCCTATGAGTTAACCTTCTTACGGATCCTTATAGCCGTCTCGTTAGACAGCTAGAGGCCATATATTAATTAGGTTAAGCTCTCTACTAGAGCCCTATAAGCGTCCTCCCCTCTTGCTATAGTTGCTACTACTATGCGTGGGGTTCCTTAAGCGTAGCCCTAAGGGTCATATTCGTCCTAGTCATCTATAGCCACGTCCCTATCATGCTTTAGGTCTTTACTATAGGCCTCTAGCATCTCCTTAGTAGGGATGAGCGGACCATCCTACCTTAGCTTTATAAGTCTAAGGGGTTTAGCCTTTCTCTAGTAGCGCTCTAGCATTCCACTAAGCCTTTTAATTAAGGGCATGTTACCTCCTACTATTACTTACTTAAGCTTGTTCTATAGCGTTAATAGCATGATGTTTTACTCACCCTCCTCTAGCTCGTAGTCTAGTCGCCTAGAGGGCGCATTTAATAGGTTAGCTTTGTCTAGCTAATAAGAGATGATGAAGTTATAGGCTAATAACGTTTATACCCATTAGGCCTATCACTAGCTTAAGACCATAGTGTCTATAAAGTATTTTAGGTTGTTATAGTCTATTAATACTTAAATTAGGTGTTAGCTCCCTTTAAGGTAGTAGTGCTAGTGCTTAAACGCTTTAATAATCACAAGTAGTGTAGTAGAGTAGGATTGTATAAGGTGAGGTGACTAGAGCAGAAGAAGGTTTCTTTAAGCAAATAGCCTATGATCTATATATAGTCTACGTATAAAGTAGGTAGATGGGAGGATTAAGGGAACGAGGGGATAGAAAGAAGCGACTTGTTAGCTTAAGGAGCTAAACAAAGAGAAAATCTAATAAGCTCTTACCCTTAGTGATGCCTCCGTTAGTGCCTACGCTCTTAGCCTTAGTTTCTAAGTGTCCTTTATAATACTATCCTACCCTCTAATAGTAGTTCTCCGTCGTGCGTCTCGTAGTTTCGCTCCGCTAGCTCTATCTTCTTACTATAGAATGCAACTAGCCTCTATTCTAGTTTTCCTTATAGGATACTAGCTATGACTAGTTAAGATATTATAGCGGAAATGGTGAAGCTAGACGCATTAGTTTCTAACTAGATTAGTCTCTTAAGGTTAAAGTGAACTAAGACTAGTGTAGTTGTAAAAGCCGTCTTTAGCTTATTAAAAGCTTCTTACTACTCGTTTCCTTATACAAATGGGCCTATTTGTTTCCCCTTTACACTACCCTTTATGAGGCTAGTAAGGGGTTAGACGATTTTAGAGTACCTATTAACGAACCTTTAGTAGAAATTAGCAAACCTAAGGAAGACCTAGACTTCCTAGAACATGGCTAGTGTAGGCCACTTAGAGATTGCCTTAATGCAGTCCTATTCTATAGATACGCCCCTTCTAGATATAGTATATCCTAGTAAGTTTATGCATTCTATAGTAAATTTGCACTTTAAGAGTTTAGCGTATAGGTTAGCTGCGCAGAGCTAGTCTAATACTAGCTTAACGTAAGTGTAGTGTTCTACAACTATACTAGAGTAGATTAAGATATCGTTAAGGTATATGATGTAGATGACATCTATGAGGCCTACTAGGGTCTTATTCATATATGCTTAAAACGTTACTAGTGCGTTAGCTAAACTAAATGGCATTACTAAGTATTCCTAGTGTCTATACTTAGTGCGGAACGCCGTCTTCTACTCATCGCTAGGCCTAATCTAAAGGTAGTGATACACATTCCTTAAGTCTAGCTTTATGAAGACGACGGCGCTACCTAGCCTCTTTAGTGTCTCGCTAATGAGGGGTAACGGCGTACGGTCCTTTAAAGTAACCTTATTAAGGCCCTAGTAGTCTACGCATAGCTAGAGGCTCTTATCCTTCTTAAGGACGAAAATTACTAGTGCGCTAGTAGGGCTCGTGCTACGCTAGATCTAACCTTTCCATTCGTAGTCCTCTAAGTATTCGCGAAGAACGGCTAATTCTTTTTTAGATAAGTTATACACTAGTCCTTATAAGGGATCCTAATCCTTAGTTTCTATAGCGTGGACCTACCGTCTTAATTCTAATAACTCATCTACCTTTTGTTTAAAGAAAACGTTGTAGTATTCCTAGTATGCTACTAGCACCTCTGTGATCTTTACGAGCGCCTTAATGTAAAGGAAGAAGGCGTACACGCTTAAGTCTTTATGTCTAAGGTCTAGGTCCCTTACGGACACTATAGTAACACGCTAGATATCTATTAGCAATCGCTATAACTTATCCGTCTAATTAATTTGTAGATTCACAGCCTCTATCTAGTCTATCCTTAGTAGAACATTAGTCCTAGGGGATGAGACTAAACAAAACCACTAGAGCCGTTAGGCCCCTTACTCGTTAAAGTTAACCATTTAGATTAGCACAGTGCTAGCTCTATACACGTGGATCTCGCAGCCGTTAATAGCGGTCGCCTTAGATAAGGGCTCCGTCATTAGGTTTAACCTATGTTCCTTTGCGAATAAGGGGCTAATGGTAGAGACCTCTACCCTAGAGTCTACTAGAGCTATAGTAGGTGTCCATTTAATAGGAGTCTAGATCTCTACCTAGATCTCCATTTTCTAAGAGTGTATTCTACTATAGGGAATCACAACTTTGTCCCTTTTAGCTATAGCCTAGGTTAGGTCTAGTCATAATGACTATGTGTCACCCTTTACCGCTACCTTTTAAACGGCCGTGGCTTTCTTAAGACTCTAGTAGTCTCTAGCGTAGTAGCTAAGTTTTCTATAATTAAAATAGGTAAGGGGTGTTTCCTTTAAGTCTATAGGGCCCACGGGCTTTTAGTGTTTCCCTAGTCCCTAGTTCCTATTGTCCTATCCGCCCTTTGTAAACTTGCGGTGTAGCTAGCGGTTAGAGAACCTTAAGCCCTTTCCTTCGTGTTCCCCTTTGCCTTTATATAGGGTTATAAGATTCCTTTCTTTCTCTAGATTAGCCTAGTTAGCCTAGAGGAATAAGCTCGTCGTTTTAAGCATCGCAATGGTATTAATAAGGGACTCTTAAGTAAGATGTTTCATTTACATGTATCTACTATTAATTAATTACTAGCGTACTTCTAGCGTAAGCTTAGTGAGAAGGTGATTTATCTTCTATAACTTAGTGTATAAGTCTAGTTCCTTCTTAAGTTCCTTAAGGTAAGTGGCGAATTTCTAGATCCCTTACCCTAGCCTCTACTTTACTACGTTATACGTAATGGCCACGATGCGCTAGCGGTTTTCTAGATCTATATGTAGGTCCCTTAGGAACGTCTTAAAGTTGTAGAAAGCATACTCGTTAATGCTTATGCCTAACTAAGTGCATTTAGCATCCCATTCCTTCACTAGTTCATAGTTAAGATATTATGCTACGAAGGTAACCTTTTAGTATTCCATCTAAAATAGTGCTAGTTAGTATTAGAAAGTACCCTAGACTAACGCTAGGAACTCATTAAGCTCTTAGAGGGTTTTACCCTTATAGGACTTAGGCTCCTTAAACCTCCCTACCATTCTTAGGACTAGCGTTAAAATTAGAGTAGGCGCCTCTAGCTTAGTTCTAGTGTAAGCTCGTAGCTATTAAGGGTGCTTAAGTGTGTACGTTTCTTACCCCTTTCTTATCTCTCTACGAATGTCTAGACGTCATCTAGATACAATGCTAGATCGTCGCCGTACATTTCTTAGTATAAATTAGTAGTCTTACGTATAGCTTTATAGATTACTCTTTCGTTTATAAGTTAAACCTTTATTCTTTATAAGTAGGCGCTAGCATCCTCTTCCTTAGGCTTAAGGGTGTCTAACGACATGTCTTAAGCGACTATCACTAGCGCTAAGAGTTAGCGCCTACTACGTGTAGCTAGCCCATGAGGCTAGTCTAGGGCTAGCTCTCTACCTTTCTAAGTCATTATAATACTATGGGTTAAAAAGGGGTGAGTCGTTAGAATTATAACACCCTACTAGCATAACACTAGTGCTTTAAGGTACGGTTCTTATAGTGGTAAGGTAAAGGTCTAGTCTAAGTCTAGTGCTAAACTAACTAAGTGCTTCCTACATTAACTAACGACTAGAGATCCCATCTCTAGTCACTATAGCTATATATACTTACCCTCTACCCTCTAGTCTTACGCTAGTGATAGAGATCTCTTCGTCCATTACCCTCTAGTCCTACACTAGTAGGCCTACCCCCTACTAAGCATACGGCACGCGGCTAGGAACACGTGACTAGCGTTCTACTAGAGATAAGGCTAACTACCTTACACTTTTAATAAGCTAAAGATAGCTTTTATAACCGTACTAGTCTTAGTTTACTTTAACCCTAAGAGACTAATCTAGTTAGAAACTAATGCATCTAGCTTCACCATTTCTACTATAATATCTTAACTAGTTATAGCTAGTATCCTATAAGGAAAGCTAGAATAAAGGCTAGTTACGTTCTATAGTAAGAAGATAGAGCTAGTAAAGTAGAACTATAAGACGCATGACGGAGAACTACTCGCAATTGTTAAAGCGTTTAAGCACTAGTGCTACTACCTAGAAGGGAGCTAACACTTAATTTAAGTATTAATAGACTATAATAACCTAAAATATTTTATAGACACTATAGTCTTAAGCTAGCAATAGGCTTAATAGGCATAGACACTATTAGCTTATAACTTTGTCATTTCGTACTAGCTAAGCAAAGCTAACTTAGTAGATGCGCCCTTTAAGCAACTAGACTATGAGATAAAGGAGGGTGAGTAGAACATCATGCTACTAACGCTATAGAACAAACTTAAGTAAGTAATAGTAGGAGGTAACACGCCCTTAATTAAAAGGCTTAGCGGAATGCTAGAGTGCTACTAAAGAAAGGCTAAACCCCTTAGACTTATAGAGCTAAGGTAGGATGGTTTACTTAGCCCTACTAAGGAGGTGCTAAAGGCCTATAGTGAAGACCTAGAGCACGTTAAGGACGTAGTTATAGATGACTAGGACGAATATAACCCTTAGGGCTATGCTTAGGGAACCCTACATATAGTAGTAGTAACTATTATAAGAGGGGAGGACGCCTATAGGGCTCTAGTAAAGAGCTTAACCTAATTAATATACAGCCTTTAGCTATCTAACGAGATAGCTATAGGGATCTATAAGAAGGTTAACTTATAGGAGACTAAGGGTCCTACTAGCTAGAGCATAGATTAAAAAGATTTATTACGCTACTAAGGGGTAGCGTACGTCCTACTAGACTAAGCGGTGTGCATGGAGATCCTTAGGATCTACTATAACGATTCTCTAGTAAGACATTTTAGCACTAAGAAGACACTAGAGCTTGTCTAGCATAAATACTACTAGCTAAAGATGACTAGCAACGTAAATGAATACGTAAAAGGCTATGATATATACTAATGTACTAAAACGGTCTAGCATAAACTAGATAGGGAAATGCAAGCGCTACCCTTACTAAAGAAACCCTTTAAATCCATAAGCATAGACTTTATTATAGACCTTCCGCTTAATATAAAACTAGGCTAGGACTACGCATTTAATTTTATACTAGTAATCGTGGATAGATACACTAAAGTGGTAAAGTATATCCTATGTAAGAAGACTATTAATGCACTAGAGCTAGTAAGACTCTTATTTAAACACTAGGTTAAAGATTAAGGAATTCCCTATAATATAGTGTTAGACTAAGGAAGTGTATTTACTAGTAAGTTCTAGTCTACATTCTATTTCTACCTTAAAGTCTAGAGAAAGCTCTTAATAGCCTTCTACCCTTAGACTAACGGGTAAACAGAACACTAGAACTAAGGCATTAAGGGATTCTTACGAATCTATTATAACTAGCATAAGGACGACTAGGCTAGTTTATTACACTTTATAAAATTTATGTATAACAATTCCTATTACAAATCTATAAAGATGTCTCTAAACTATGCCCGCTATAGCATAAACTTAGAAACCCACTAGGGAATTAAGGACGATCCTTAAAGAAGGGAGATACTAGCTGCTAAAGATAAGGCTAAACAAATCATTCACCTAAGAAAAGAATTAGAAGAAAACTAGACCTAGACAAAAACCATGTAAGCAAAATACTATAACAAAAGACACTTACTAAACTAGTATGCTACTAGAGAAATAGTATAGTTGTTAGCAAAGAACATTAAAACCACCTAGCTAAGTAAAAAGCTAGCACACTACTAGCTAGGACCTTTCCCTATACTTAATAAAGTAGGGAAACAAGCATATAGACTTAAACTACCCTAACGATACTAGTTGATCTATAACGTGTTCTATGTCTCCTTACTAAAGAGACACTATAAAGGATTTAGCGAGAAGCTAGTAGAACTAGGACTAGAATTAGTAGATGGGACTAAGGAATGGGAAGTAGAAGAAATCTTAAACTATAGGGTCACCTAGTGAGGTAGAAAGCTAAGGAATGAGTACCTAGTCTAATGGGTAGGATATTCTCTAGTAGATGACTAGTAGGTTATAGAGGAAGACTTTAGAGAATCACGAGAGATCATCATTAAATACTATAAGAAACATCTAGGACCACTACTAGAAAAGCGTAAACAAGTATTAATAAGAGGCATCTATTAAGTTAGCTAATAGAGGAACTTATTTAAAAAGGATCTTAGTATTAATAGCTTAGATAGCTAAGTTAAGAAGCTAATCTCTAGTACCTTAGGGTTCCTCCTCTAGTGTAGTAGTAGCTAGAGCCTCCTTAGCCGCCTTATCGTATTAATTAGCGCTAGTAAGAACATCATTAATATCCTCTAGAGACATCACGGCCATAGACGCCTTAAAATCTAGCATATGCATAAACCTAAACACCTTAGAAACTATCCTTACAAAACTAGGATCTATTAGAAGATCGCTTATGCTAACTCTACCTACGCTAACTCCGCTAGCGATAACGCTAGTAATGCTAGCCCTTAATGGGCCACTTACTCTAAGGGCTAGTTGTCCTTATCTAGATTGTCTTATGCTAGGGATTAGTAGAGCATTAGACTAGTGCTAGGTAAGACTTACATAGAGCTCCTTAAAGCCCTTATAAAGCTTAGCATTAATGTCTAAGATAGTGCGTAATAAAGCCTTAGAAAAGATTAACTTAAGTCTAGTAAGAGCGTCTTACATTATGTTAGTCGTAATTAATAAGGTGCTGCTAGTGCCTTAGGCCTTTAGGAAATTCTTTATAGTAATAGAAGGATTAATGGGGTAACGCTTAATAGCATAGGTCACTTACTTCTAAAGCGTAGCTAAAGCTTTCTCTCTCGTGGTAAGAATAGCTAGTTTAAAGCTAGCGTCCTCTATAGTAGTATAGTTGTCTATAGCATCCTAGAGATAGGAAACTAAGCTATAGAAGCGGGTAGGGACTTAGGAAAGAAAAACACGTTAGTATATGCAACCTCTAGAACGAGGGAAAATAACGAAGCGACCTACTAGTTTATAAGGCTTACCCTTATAAGCATAATCTATATAGATAGGGGATGTAAGGTTAAACTAGTAATAGACTAGCTCTAAGAACTAAACCATCTCCTTTACGTAAGGAAGGCACATCTTCTCCTACTTAGTATATAGGTCATGAATAGGTAACGCTAGGACGTTAACATGGTTTTACGTCTTAACGTAACCACTACCTTATCCTTAGACTAGCCTATTAGTCTTAAGCTTAGAGTCTAGCTTAGCCTAGTGAGCGGCCTCCTCCTCCTCCTCTAGACGCTTATGCTTAGCCTCCTTCTTCTTAGCCTTCTTATGCTTATGCTTTACTAGCTAAGTGGCGAGACGAGCCTCCTCGTTATTAGGGCTAGATAATAGCTTAAGGGTGGGCTCCTCCTACACTAGCGTAACCTAATGAGCATAGGCGCCCTTATGGTAGCGGAAGCTCTCTAGCACATTAGGATTTCCTAGAGTTAGGGTGGCTAGATTGCCGTCACTATCATATTCATCCTTAATGCTAAAGGGGTCTAGCTCACGCGTACGATGACGCTAGGTAGATAGAGCGCTACTAGGAACCTTAACGGCATTACACTTGCAATAGGAGCGTGGCGTAAGTCTAAAACCTGCTAAGGATGAAGAAGGGGTTTCCGTGGTTAGTCTTAGGGTTACTACTAGAGTTGCGTTACTTATAGCCTTAAGGGTAATAGGCCTCGTTAATCTCGTGTTCTTAGTTAGGTGCGGGGTTAAGACTAGTGGATTAATGGCTTTCTTTTAAGGCGCTATGTTGTTTAATGCTAAGAAGGTTAGTAGCGGACATCTAATAGTAAACTAGAAACTTACCTTAATTACGCTCTTAACAGTATTAACGAGTAGAGAAAAAGAAGCTATTTAAGAAAGACATTAATTAGTAATGGACTAGTGTTAGATAAAGGGATCACTTATAAATTAAGGTGTAGGAAACACAAATAAATTAAGGGGAAACTCTAGTTTAAGATTAAGACGCTAGATAAAGCGTAGTAACGACGATCCTAAAAACAAAGAAGCTAGATCCCTTAGTTAGCTTAAGAACGATGAAAGAAAAGGTGTAAGATAAGTATAGATAGGGTGAATATAAGAGGCTAGATTTTAAGGATCCCTCTTAAGGATTAGTTAATTAATTAGACTAATCGCTAACCCTCCCTTTAAGAGGGTCGCTCTACTCTATATACATATCGCCTAGAGTGTGTCCCCCTAGCGCTCCACTAGCGTACCCTTACCTAACTACTAAGGTCTAAGGCATTACTACCTCCTAATCCTAACATTACCCCCCCTCTAGACAGCTACCGCCCTTAAGGCTAAGATGGCGCTACTTTCTATAGTATAGCACTAATATACTAGTGGAATCCCCTTATAGTTCTAGATTATAAGGTGAAGGCGATGTAATAGTGCCTCACTAGCGTACTACTAGGTCTATATAGTGAGAGGTCTATAGGGGGTTAAGTTTACAATTATCTTAGTTAATTAGTCTCTAGCTTAAGGCTAGCAGAACGTATTTTTTATAAAGTTGCTATATAATTAGGGCTGTGGTGTAGCACTAGCGTAGCTTCTACCTTAAGCGGTAGGGCGAAGTCCTCCTAGCGCTATAGTGAGACATTAGTGTTAAGCTTGAAATAATAAGTCGTTATAGTGCTAGCGAGGCATCATTAATACAACTATAGGGACCTAGCGATCCCTTTAGCACTTTTAGATTAAGCGCACTATGTAAGGCGCGCGTAAATTTCACGTGCACCGTTCTTTATTAATATCCCCTTAATCTATGGCCTAAAATGTCTCTCTTTTTCTTTAACAATTAATCATTAAAGAGAGAGCCCCTAGCACCCTTAAATCACTACCTCTAATCTATCTATTCCTTTGTTGTTTAACTAATTAAAATAGTAAGTCTTTTCCCCCTCTATCTCGTTTATTAAACTAATCATTAAATATTAGAACCTCGTCGTTACTACCGTCGTCTCACTACCGCGATGCTACTTAAGCACACTAACTACAACCGTGCCGCCTAGCGCGCTAACCCCCTCGCCTTTAACGCCGCTGCCATTATTAATCCTAGTAGTGTCGCTTTAGCAGCCTAATTTACTAGTAGCGCTGCCGTCCTTATTTGCTTATGCTACGCTCACTATAGTAAGCTATAAGGGTGCCATCCTAGCACTAAGTGTGTGTTCTAGCCTAGCTAGAAGAAGTGTTCATACTATTCTATAGCCTATAAGGCCTATCGTCCTATGAGTTTACCCCCTTCGTTCCCCCTTTAATATCCCTTTAATTTCCCTTGCTAACTATTGCTTAAGTCCCCACCCCCTACATCCCTACCCTTAACCACCTCCTTAAGGCCTCTAACGCCCTCGCCCTCCTCACCTCTTTAGATAAGGGGTACGTTAATGTAGTGAATAACCTAGGTAGGGCCTAGCATAAGTAGACCTGCAGCCTTAAGGGCGCGATGTAAGAGCTGCTAAACGAGGTAGCGATAAAGAAGCTAGAGACCTATGAGTAGGTAATGATCTCGCTATTAGAGCGTAGGGTAGTCGCTATAGAGGGCATGATGGACCACCTCTAATTCTTAGTGAGTTGCCCTTTTTCCCCATCTTCCTTTTTAATCTACTAACCCTAAGTCATAGAACCACCTCCCCGCTCTAACGGAGGAGACGTCTACCGCTAAGGACCTCCTAGCTACCATTAGCGAGCACCTAGAGGGTGAGCACAGTGTCTTCCCTCCTCGTAGGGGGGACGTCGTCGCTAACGCCACCCTCTTAGCGGACGGCGCTCTAGGCGACAACGTAGGGGGCGAAGGAATGTTCATCCCTTAAGGGTGTAGCCTTCGCTAGCCTCACCCTAGGGCACTATGCTAGGGGTGTTAGGGCGTCTAAGGGGAAGTAGGGGGATCTATGTCTTTATAGGGGTTCTTTGTGTTGTTGTTTTTTCTCTATCTTTCTTCTTCCCCTAGTTCGCTACAGCGGCTAGGTAGTTTAAGTAGCCTTTAGGTAAATGCAAGATCCCCTCCCCTATGTCTCTTATGCCTCACCTATGCTATTATAAGACTCGCCCTTACCTACTATCATTCCTATAGACACCTAGTCTACTCGCGTCTTCGCTACGCTACGTAGATCTAATGTTTAGTGTGTGCCGTGCACAGTTAGCCTTACCGCTATGCCGTAGTTATAACGGGCTCTCGCCGTTTAAGCAACTAACGCCACTATAGCCTTATTTTAGGAACTATAAGCGGCCCGTTTTACTTAGAGAAAAAACAAGAAAGGGAATAGAGGGAAGGTTAAGGCAAAGGACCTTTTATAGCGTGTCTACGCTAGTTCGCCTCTATGGCGCTAGAGGGGCGCTAGGTGCAGTCCTATTTTAGGAACTACAACTAGCCTATTTTTCCTTAAGGAAAAAACAAGAAAGGAAGTAGGAGGGAGGTGGGGCTAAGGGCTTCTTATAAGTGTAGCACCCCTGCGGCGCTAGAGGGGCGCTAGCTTATATTTTCATTTCCTTACCTAACTTCTTTGCTAGTTAGGTTGTGCAACCTCATCTTCTTAGCTAACCTCTTCGCTAATTAAGTAACATCTATGGCGCTATCCTAGCGTCGCCTAGTCTCTCCTCATATTCGTTAACTAGTTCTTCTATTATGAAGTTCGCTTTTAGCTCCTAGGAATTCTCTACTAAGGAGAATCCCTTCCATTTTACATAGTATTCCTAGCTTATATAGCGGTTCCTATCCCTATGTGCTAAGATAGCTTCCACTTCCTAGTATTCCTAGCCGTTAACGTTGATTAGTTTTAGTAGCTCTAGCGCTACCCCGTTGCAGTAATGGTAAGGTTTTAGCATACTAATATAGAAAACTAGATGGATACGGTATGTTAAAGGTAATTCTAATTTATACACTTGCCTATAGCTGCCTATGATGCTAATCACTTTAAATAGGCCTAAATATCGATCCACTAGTATCTTGCTAAGGCGTAGCTATCGTAGATTTTTAGCGTTTAGCATAACGTTGTCGCCTATTACAAACTTCTATAAGAGGTGCTTTTAGTTATACTAACGCTATTGCGCCTATAAGGCATTATCCTAGCGCTAGGTGAGCTCTATGCGCTCACTTTTAAGGAGGCGGATGCGTGCCTACGCATTTAGTGCCTCCCCTCCTAGTACATCGCCCCTAATGTTAGCATGAATTTCTAAGTAGTAGCTATAGAGGGCGTAGAAAGGAGAGCAACTAATGGTGGAGTGGGTGCTATTGTTATAGGTGAACTCTACAAGAGGAAGCTTCGCGCACTAGTCATCTTAGCAGTAGTTGCAATAGTACTAAAGGTAGTGCTTAATAGTCTAGTTCTACCGTTTAGTCTAACCGTCCGTTTAAGGGTAGAAGGTAGTGTTAAGGCAGCGCTTCACTTATAAGTAATAGTAGAGAGAGCTCTAGAACTTGCTAGTGAACATAGAGCCTTAGTTAGAAACGATCCCCTTAAGGGCTCTATAAAGACGGACGATTGTGTTAAGGAACAGTTCTACTAGCGCATTAGCGGTAAGGGTCTTAGTGCATAGCACATAGCGAGCCACTTTAGTGTAACGGTCGACTACTACTAAGATGCTATTGTAGACGGTGCCGTTCCCTACTAAGGGGGGTAGATCCGTAATGAAGTCTATAATAATTTCCTACCATGGCCTAGTAGGGCGTGGTAGTGACGCTAGTTCCCCGTATAGGAGATGGCGTCGTGCCTTTGTCTATTAGCACACTACGTAGGTAAGGACATACTTAGTAGCGTCCTTAACTATAGTATCTTAGAAGTAGAAGTGCTAGAGGAGCTCCATCGTCTTCCTTATGCTAAAGTGCCTTATATGTAGGTCGTCGTAGTTTAGTCATAAGAGCTCTTAGCGTAAGGTAGAGCTAGGCAGGATATAGACCTTACCGTCTCGCTAGAGTAGCCCTTACGCATCCCTTGTCTAAATTAGGGATGCGTTATTACCGTCTACTACCTACTCTCCCTTCTAGACAAATGGGTTAAGTTCCTACGTTATCTAGACTAGGTCCTCTAGAAGGGGCGCTAGCACATCATATAGTAGGCGATTCGCTATCGCTACATTTATAAGAACTCTAAGTAGCAATAACGTCCTTATGCTACCTACGTTCATCATTCCATTAGAGTTAACTAAGGAATGGTCATAGTTAGAATCTAAGTCCCCCTTGAATTTAGACCCTAGGCATGCTATATGCGTAACTTCTTAGTGTAGACGCCCCCCCTTAGACAACACCCACTCTAAGGTAGGGGAGTCTAGGCGGCTTAGGGCGTCTAAGAGGGGGTACTCCCCACCCTCCTCTTCCTCTCCGCTTCCCGCTCTTAGGGGCGTAGTGGAGGGCATCTACGCTAGCATGTTTAGGACTAACGAGGCGTTAAGAGGTCGCTAGTAGGGCGCCTCATCTCTACTAGTGCAAATGGCTTACGCACCCCTCGCCATTGCCGTTATAGGGTAGCTATAGTGACTAAGGGGGAGACTAGTCCTTAACCTTAGTACTAGCAATTTAGCGCTAGTAGGCCTAACTAGCTTATAACGTTCCCTACGTAAGGTAGTAACAAGAATGGACTTACGTAGCACGCTAGTGTTATGAAAGGATAGTACATAGGCTATAACGGTTCCTTTAAGTTTTGCTTATAGTGTTAGTAGTAGGGAGACGTCTTCTAGGTTAAATGCGCCTTAGTGGTTAGGGCGTCGTAATAGGCCATTAGCGGGGTTACTCTTACCTATATAGTATTTAACATGAAAGTCGTAGGTGGCTAATTACTCCACCTACCTAGCCTATCGTTAATTAAGCTCCCGCTTAGTGAGGAAGTATCTTAAGCCCTTATAGTCGCTCTTCACAATGGTCGCGTGCTAAGCGCCTTTAAGGTAGTGGCGCTAATGCTTAAATGCTACCACGATGGTTAGGAGCTTGCCATCATAGGTTAGATAGTTTCACTTAGCTAGAATCATCTTATAGGAGAAGAAAGCCACTAGTTGCTAATGCGCTATCACGCCTACATCGCGCGGCTACTACGACAGTACTACGCTAATTACAAACCCTAAGGCGTTAGTTTTAACTAGGCATGGTTATGTAAGATCGTAGTGGTAGAGGACGGGTGCATTAGCAAAGCGCTACTTTAAGTTAGAGAAGGCCTAGCGCGCTACCTCTAGCCACTTAAAGGCACCCGTCTTCTTCCACACCTTCATCCCTTTAAGGAGGTTAGTCATACGGCATACGACCTTAGAGTAGTGCTTAATGAATCGCTAGAAGAAGTTCGTGAACCTAAGGAACTGTTAGAGTTCCTACTAAGTGGTAAGGTCACCCTATCTTAGGACTACCTTAACGTAGCTACGCTTAATAGACACCCCCTTTATACTAACGATGAATCTTAAGTATTTAACCTCGTTAGTAGTGAACTCGCACTTCTTAAGGTTGTAGTATAGCTTATATTAGTAGAGCCATTCTAAAACCTCTTTAACATAACAGATGTAGTCTACCTTTAAGTTAGAGTATATAAGTATATCGTCTAAGTAGATCACATAAGTGATGTCTATAAAGCCTGCTAGAGCCTCGCTAATGTAGCCCTAGAATGTCACTAGTGCATTCGCTAAGCTAAAAGGCATGACTTAGTATTCATAGTGACCGTACTTAGTGCAGAAAGCTATCTTCTACTCATCGCTAGCACGTATGCGGATACGATGATAGGCATCCTTTAAGTTAAGCTTTGTAAAGATCTTCGCTCCTTACATGCGATCTAGGGTTTCTTATATGAGTGGTAAGGCATGCCTATTCTTTATAGTAATGGCGTTTAGCCCTTAGTAGTTAACGTAGAGGCGTAGGGTACCATCCTTTTTAGGGACGAAAAGGATTAGAGCTCCTACGGGGCTAATGAAGCGCTAAATCTAGCCCTTGTGCATCGCCTCCTCTAAGTAGTCGCGGAGTATGGCTAGCTCATTTTACAATAAGCTATAAAGGGGCCTATGTAAGGGCTCCTTACCTACCTCTAAGTTAATGTAGTAGTCTAGTTAGCTGTGCTTAAGGAGGGTAGCTACTACTTCCGTTAAAAAGACGTCCTTATAGGATTTTAACTAATTAGGCACGCGGCGCTCTCTAGGCGTAATGGCGGAGATGCGCCTAATATAGGTTTTACTATCCACGCTTCCTACTATAGGTGGCCTAATGGTAATCCTAGCTATGCCCTAGTAGTACATAGTATGCACACGACTAATGTCTCCCTAGGGCTTCGCTATAAGTTTAGCAGTGTAGAATTCCCTAGGGCTCACGAGCTCTATCCTATCCATAAGTGGCTAGCATTAGGTTCCTAACTCCTAATGGCACATAGGGCGGTGCTACCTTATCCACAGATAACTAAAGACTAACTGTTCCCCCTTAATAGCTACTATAGTGAAGTTAACGTTACACCGTTACATTACTAAGTTGCTATCCGTAACTTCCATAGTGACACAGTAGTGTCTATAGACATAGACGTCGCTACCATTAATAGCCCATATAGACTATAAGGGCCTTTCTAGCTCTAGGAGCCTAAGTTTTTTTTATAAGGCTCTAGGAGATGAGGTTTACCCCCTATGCGCTAGTGTTAAGGAGGGCAAGGCACGACATAGTTGTATTCCTATAGTAGATGCATACATTAACTGCTAATGACTTAGCTAGGTCCTTTACTAAGGCAGTGTCACTACCTTAACGACCTACTAGTTTTCTAAACTAGTAGTTATAAGTGCTGCTACTTTCCTTTTCTTAGGACACTTATTCGCGTAATGGCCTTCTTTACTACAATTGTAGTAGGAAATGCCCTTAGCAAACTTAGGGTTAGCGCTAGTAGTTCCCTAGATAGGTGCTAGCGCGCTCTCGTTCTCTAGTAGTTTGTCCTAGTGGGATCGCTAGTCCTAGCAGCTTTAATTGCCATTTCGTCTATTAGTATTTTAGGTAGGTGGCTTTGCCCTATCGCCCTCCCATCGTGGTCATTACGCGCCCTCTATAATAACTCGTGCTAGTTCTTTTAAGTTGTCTTCCATCTAAGCTACTAGACGCACTAACTTAATGCGCGTCTCTAGCACCATCATCTAGTTAGTAAGGGCTATGCGCAACTCTAGTTAAAGCCTAGTAAGAAGAGCCTATGCCTTCTACCCCTTAGAGTAAGGATCTAGTTAGGCTTCTAGGGTTTTAAGATAACTTAAGAACTCCATTACCCGCTAGTTTCGCCCTTGCCTAGCCTCCTTGTATTACTATGCAATGGTGAACATATGGTTTACTAGGTTAACGACGTGGTTAAGTAGGAACTTAACGAATTCCTCCTAAGTGTGCTCTTTCTCGCTACCCTTTACTTCCTTAATCTCGTAAGCCTCTACTAGGGCCCCCTTTACATAAGGCAATGCTATAGCGATCTTCTTTATGTCTAATGCGTAACGTTTAGGGGTTTAGCGAAACACTAGTGTGTAGGCGCGCATGAATTCCTAGTGCTCTTTAATCGTCTTACTATAGTAATTAGGCGGTGGAGCTATTTAGAGCTTAGGCCCTAGATTGTAGTAGCGCTAGCTTTCCTAGCTAACGTCTTTAATGCTACGAGACGCGGTTCATTTTAATGATGCGTAGGATGCTCGCGAGCGTCCCCGTTAAGGCTTAGGCGCCTCCTTAGGGAGGTTGTCCTCCTCCGCTTCTAGTTAGCGCTAGAGAGCGGCTACTCTAGACCTCCTTACCTTTAGCTCTAGCTGTTTAAGCAATTCTTACTCCTGTTACTCTATGAGCGCGCGCTCCTCGTCTAAGCTACGCTACGTCTAGGAAGGTTCTTCTAAGACGCCTTAGGTGTCTATTAAGTTAACTAAAGGGGTTAACGGAATCTCATGTAACGAGCTTAGTTAGCTAGATGTTCTTAAAGGTGTAGCGCTAGTAGTGCGCTACCTACGCAACGGCTTACCGCTATAAGTTCTTAATCTAGCCATTCCTCTTATTTCACACTATCGTCCCTTCTAGATATAGTAGCAATTAGAATGTAAGATGAGTATAGATAGGGTGAATATAAGAGGCTAGATTTTAAGGATCCCTCTTAGGGATTAGTTAATTAATTAGACTAATCGCTAACCCTCCCTTTAGGAGGGTCGCTCTACTCTATATATATATCGCCTAGAGTGCGTCCCCCTAGCACTCCGTTAGCGTACCCCCACCTAACTACTAAGGTCTAAGGCATCACTACCTCCTAATCCTAACAAAAGGTAATAAAGAGCTAGGATGATACTTACGATGATCTACTAAGTGTAGGACAACTAAGTAAATGCACGTAGACTAGACTTATCAATATTAAAGGAAGGAAAAGGGAATTTATAGCTAGTAAATAAAGAAATTGTCGCCTAGCGCCGCTAGACCTACGCTTAAGCGAAAATTCCTAAAATCAACTAACAATACTAGTGAACGCTACTTAGAGGGCAACGACAATATCACTAGCAACGTTAATAACAATGAGTGACGACGACGTCTAGAAACCATAGTGCTAGAAGAAATACGGGCTAGGCTAGGGTTAGGTCAACCTCTAAGAGGGGGATAATTATAAGGTGGTAAGCATTGTCGTTAGTAGAACACTAGTTACGTGACCCCTAGTAGGTCCTAGGGTCACATGTTCTTAGTCGTGTGTAGTACGCTTAGTAAGGAGTAAGCTACTAGTGTAGGACTAGAGTAGGAGGAGCGAAGAGACTTCTACTACTAGCGTAGGACTAGAGACTAGGAGGACAATATATATATCCCTAGAAGACTAGAGATAGGATCTTTAGTCGTTAGTTAATGTATAAAGCACCACTTAGTTAGTTCACTACTAGACTTAGACTAGACCCTATATCCTATCATTATGAGAGCTATACCTTAAAGCACTAGTGTTGCACTAGTAAGGTGTTATAGTACCCTACTTAGCTAAGTTTCTAGCTTAGGCTACTAGGCTAGTTAAGGCATAGGTTCTAACATAGGGGTTAAGGCTAGCTTACGGTCGTAGCTAGTGCCTACCTAAGCCTACACATAGTACGTAAGCCTAGTAGATAGTTTAGTTATTTAATTAATTCAATCCTTATAATACTCTACTCTACTATATTCTATAGTAGTGCTCTTATTTTCTAACTATTCTACCTTACGCGTGCTAAAGTGATAATTACGTTTAGCTTAGGAATCCCACTTAAATTAGCTAGGCATCCTTACACATAGGTAATTACGTAACATAAATGTAGGGACCACTAGGCCCTAAGATTACATCTACTACATTAGCAACTTATACGAGTAGACTATAGCCCTTAGTTACTATGCCACGAAGTAAATTAAATCCTAGGAGTTGTTAAATGGAATTCTATAGGGGTTATAATCTCTAATCTCTATGCTTACTAAATTGTGTGTAATGTATATCTTTTTAAATGCTCACTACTTAATTAAAGCGTCTAGGTTAAGCGCTGTTAACTATGTTACTATATTAGATTCTAGTAGCCACATCATATTAAGCAGAGGCAGCTAAGAGAACAATATCGCGATAGATACTCCTACCTTAGACTTCTAATCTAAACTTTAGAGTATCCCCTCTATAGTCTATAATAGTCTAGAGAGCATGGGGATAGAGAAGTGAGGTAGGAAGTATGGGCAAACCTTAATAACTTAGGTTAATGACGTAAGGTTAGCTTTCGCGACCCTACCGTTTCTTTTTAAGAGCCTACAAACTATTAACATCTCATTTCCATTTCTCTTGTCCTCATCTAGACTTACATATCTAAGCTATAGACTTAGCCTTGTTAACAACCTCATAAGTAGGTAAGTGAAAGCTAGGCTTAGCTTTAAGTTAGGGGTAAGCTTACTATTACCTACACCTACGAGCTTTAGGCTAATAAAGCTAAGCTTTAGGCTTAGAAGCTCTATACTAAGGAAGCCTAAGTAGCCCGCTAAGCTACTAACTAAGCCTAAAAGCAGCTTCGTAGGGCTAGAGTTAAAGCTTAGAAGTAGGAACGCCTCTAGAAAAAGAGGGTAAAAGCTCTTTAAAGAGCTAGCTACCTAGTTCCTTCTAAGGACTAAGACTTTTATAAGAATAATTCTCTACAACGTATTATAGTATAGTATCTATCTTAGTGCTATACATATTCTAGTGCCGTGCCATTTATAGTACGTACCGTCCTTATCTTAGTGCTATACATATTCTAGTGCTATGTCATTTATAATACTATAACCCTCTAATCCTTTATATAGTGATAGTATGAAATGTAATTAAAGTAATGAGAATGATACTTTAACACGTAAATTAGTATCTATCTAGAGGCTAACTCCCTAACATTAGCTAGCCTCGTTCATTAAGAGATGATGCACCTTCATTACTAATCTAGAGCTCATCCTTTAGAATTAAGAGGATTAGACGAACAGAACTAAGAGATTCGTCTTAACTTAGATTGCTTTAAATATCCTTAGTTTAACTATAAAGGATCTAGGACATATCTAAGGCATCTTTAGAGGCTGCAATGTTATACATTTAACAAACAGTCTTATTCACCATTAAATTCATTAGATTTAAGGTCTCTGTTCTTTAATTTCATATAATAGCGCACTTAAAGCGATTCAATGCTCCTCTCTAGGAAAGCATAGTTAAAAGCCTAATGTATCTTTCTCTATAGTAAGCCCTTCTTCTTTAAGTCAATTAGCATATTGTCTTCCTCTTTCGTATATTAGAGGCGCTTGCTCTACTTCCACATAGGTGGTTGTGACCTCTTAGCATAAGATGCACAAAGCCGTAGACGCACTAATCTTAGAACTGTTTCTTAGCTAGACCTATAGTTTAATGACTTAAGATTAGTTAATGGTCTAAACGAATCTATAAGATCTAGTAGACGGAACTCTAGGTTATAAGTTGTCTCTCGTCTAATCCTTATGCGCTTAAAAAATCCTTAAAAAGGCCATTCCTAGTAATCTACGCCTAATATTAATTCTCCATTAGATAACGGACTCTAAGAAGTATAGGTGTGGGCTTAGGCTACTATAGAGGGCGTGTGGATTTTCTTATAGGCTAGCATTTTAGCCGCGTTAGAGGACATGGCGTGGCGGCGCTTTCGTTAACTTAGAGGGCACGCATCCTCGTCCTCGTCACCTTCATCATCCTCGTAACATAGTTTAACGCTATAGTAGCGGTCTTACGAGATAGGGGCTGTATCTATTGTCTCATCTCCTACCTCTTAGTGCTAAAGGCTCTCCTTTTTCTTCTAGTAGTATCTATTAGTGCCCTTATTCTCGCCTCTAGTTAGCTCTATTTCGTCCTTATACGGCTACTATTGTGTTATATGTTCCTAGAATCGTTCCTCACTCTAAGTTTAGTCCTTAAGTGTAGAGAAGCATCGTTTCTTTAAAATGACATACGTGACGTTATAAAGTTTATTTTCTTAGCTTATCTAATTGCATTAAGGGGATTAAGATGCACTAGAAGGCCTTAGCTCTTTTACTTCTAGAGCTTAACATAGTTCATCCTTAAGACTAGTGACGTTACGTAAGTCGTACAATCTAGCCCTCTTATGCGGGAATTCGTTAATCATGCTTTCTACGATACCTAGGTGAATTTAATGCTAATCCTTTATCTAAGCTAGGTTAGAGCAATTTAGAGAAGGTAGATGAACCTTAACAAGAGATGTTAGGTTTCTTTACTTTATAAAAACTAGGCTTACCTCCTTAGCGACATAATTAGCATGATCTTCTAATCCTTAAGGAGTTAATGGGCTAAATAGGCTACTTAGGGTTAATGTAGTATCTTAAGTAGTTAGACTATATACGCCTACGTCCTAGGATTCTATGCTAGCATAAAGATCGCCTAAGGCAATCTGTAACACCCTGCTAGTGCAGCACTAGTGCTTTAAGGTACGGTTCTCACAATGATAAGGTAAAGGTCTAGTCTTAGATCTAGTGGTGAACTAACTAGGTGCTTTATACATTAACTAACGACTAGAGATTCCATCTCCAGTCTCTATGGCTTTATATACTCGCCCTCTACCCTCTAGTCCCACGCTAGTGGTAGAGATCCCTTCGCCATTGCCCTCCGGTCCCACACTAGTGGGCCCATCCTTTGCTGAGCGTGCTGCACACGGCTAGGAGCACGTGACCGGAACCTCGCCTCTAACTAGGGGCCACGTGACTGGCGTTCTGCTAGGAGTGGTGCTCACCGCCTTACAATTATCCCCCCCTTAGGGGTTGACCCCAACCCTAGCCCAGCCCATGTTTCTTCTAGCGCCATGGTTCTTAGACGTCGTCGTCGCTCATTGTCGTTGACGACGCTAGCGATATTGTCGTCGCCCTCTAGGCAGCGTTCGCTAGTATTGTTAGTTGATTTTTAGGAATCTTCGCTTAAGCGTAGGTCTAGCGGCGCTAGGCGATGATTTCTTTGTTTACTAGCCACAAATTCCCTTTTCCTTTCTTTAATATCAACAAGTCCAGTCCACGCGCGTCCACTTAGTTGTCCCACACCTAGTGGTCATCGTAAGTATCGCCCTAGTTCTTTACTGCCCTTTCTTCCATCGTTTATGAACTAACTAGGGGACCTAGCTTCTTTGTTTTTAGGATCGTCGTCGCTGCGCTTTGTCTAGCGTCTCGATCTTAAACTAGAGTTTCCCCTTAATCTGTTCGCGTTTCCTACACCTTAATCTATAAGTGATCTTTTCCATCTAGCACTAGTCCGTTGCTAATTGATGTCTTTCTTAAATAGCTTCTTTTTCTCTGCTCGTTAATACCGTTAAGACCTCAATTAAGGCAAGTCTCTAGTTTGCTTTTAGGTGTCCGCTGCTAACCTTCCTAGCATTAAACAACATGGCGCCTTAAAAGAAAACCATTCATCCACTGGGCTCGACCCCGCGTCCAACTAAGAACACGAGATCGACGAGGCCCGTCGCCTCTAAGGCCGCGAGCAACGCGACTCTAGTGGGAACCCTAAGACCGGCCGTGGAGACCCCCGCTTCGTCCCTAGGAGGTTCCAGACTTGCGCCGCGCTCTCATCGCAAGCGCGACGCCGTCGAGCTTCCTAGTGGCGCTCCTTCCACTTAGCGTCGTCGCACGCGCGAGCTAGATCCCTTTAGCATTAAGGATGAATACAACAGTGACGGCAATCTAACCACTCCAACTCTAGGGAACCCTAACGTGATGGAGCGATTCCGCCGTCGCAAGGGCAACCGTGTTCGCTAGGTTACTCTAGTGCAGGAGGAGCCCGCCCCTAAGCCGTCGTCCAGCCCTAACAACGAGGAGGCTCGTCTCGCTGCCTAGCTAGCGGAGCACTAGCGCAAGAAGGCTGAGAAGAAGGAAGCTAAGAAGAAGGAAGCTAAGCGCAAGCGTCTAGCGGAGGAGGCGGCTGCTCGCGAGGCTAAGCCGGATTCTAAGCTTGAGACTAACAAGGGTGGCCTAGTCTAGGGGCAGGGTGGTGGCGGTCGCGTTTAGACGCAAAACCGTGTTGCCGTTCTAGCGTCGGCTGTTCGCGATCTGTATACTGAGCAGGAGAAGATGTGCCTTCGTTGCGTTAAGGAGATGGGCCACTTCCTAGAGCTAGTCTGTCACTAGTTCGACCCTGCGTCCCCTGTTTGTGCGGACTGTTCTCATAAGAGCAAGCCTTGTAAACTAGTGGGTCGCCCCCTTGTTTTTCCCTCGTTCTAGGGATTGCGTGTGCTAACGTGTTTTTCTCTTTTTTAGGTTCCCGCCCGCTTCCGCAGCCTAGTTTCCCGTCTTTAGGATGCCGCCGACGACTACGTTGCTGCGGAGAACGCCGGCATCAATCCAGCCGTCCTCGCTAGGAGAGGGAAAGTTCTAGCTAAGCTCTAGAGGTAGGTGACTCGTGCTGTTGAGCGTCGCCCCGTCAATCCTTCTGTCGCCACGAAGAATTTCCTACATACCTAAGGCACTAGCGGCACCTTGTTGATTGCGACTGATATGATGCAAGACGCTCTTGCTAGACTTAAGTCGATCCTTTCCTAGGCTTTGTCGCGCGCCGTCTTAGACATTAATGCCGAGCTTCGCAAGGGCTTTAAGGAGCTCCGCGTAAGTCTTGCCTAGCACTAGTCTAATGCTCTGCTAATCCCTAGCGCAGGACAATCTAGACAAGGACAACTAGCCCTTAGAGTGAGTGGCCCGTTAGGGCCTAGCGTTGCTAGCGTTGTCGCTAGCGGAGTTGGCGTAGGTGGAGTTGGCGTAGGCGACCTTCTAGCGGATCCTAGTTTTGCGGGGATGGTTTCTAAGGTGTTTAGGTTTGCGCATATGCTGGATTTTGAGGCGTCTATGGCCGCGATGTCTCTAGAGGATATCAATGATGTTCTTGCTAGCGCTAATCAATACGATGAGGCGGCTAAGGAGGCTCTAGCTGCTGCTACACTAGAGGAGGAACCCTAGGGTACTAGAGATCAGCTTCTTGACTTAGTCATCTAAGCTGCTAACGCTAGGATCCTTTCTAAATAGGTTCTTCTCTTAGCTAGCTTAATGGATGCCTCTTGTTGATACTCGTTTGCGCTTTTCTAGTAGTGGTCCTAGGTGTTTCTTATGGTATTCGGTGATGATCTCTCGTGATTCTCCGAAGTCTTCCTCTATGACCCACTAGTCGTCTACTAGAGAATATCCTACCCATTAGACTAGGTACTCATTCCTTAGCTTTCTGCCTCGCTAGATGGCCCTATGGTCTAAGATTTCTTCTACTTCCCATTCTTTAGTCCCGTCTACTAATTCTAGTCCTAGTTCCGCTAGCCTCTCGCTAGGTCCTCTGTGGTGTCTCTCTAGTAGGGAGACATGGAACACGTTGTGGATCGACTAGTATCGTTGGGGTAGTTTGAGTCTATATGCTTGTTTCCCTACTTTATTGAGTATGGGGAAAGGTCCTAGCTAGCAGTGTGCTAGCTTTTTGCTTAGCTAGGTGGTTTTGATGTTCTTTGCTAACAACCATACCATTTCTCTAGTAGCATACTAGTTTAGTAGGTGTCTTTTGTTATAGTATTTTGCTTGCATGGTTTTTGTCTAGGTCTAGTTTTCTTCTAGTTCTTTTCTTAGGCGGATGATTTGTTCAGCCCTATCTTTAGCAGCCGGTATCTCCCCTCTTTAGGGATCGTCCTTGATTCCCTAGCGGGTTTCTAGGTTCATACTATAGCGGGCCTAGTTCAGGGACATCCTAATGGATTCGTAGTAGGAATTGTTATACGCGAATTCTGCAAAGTGCAATAGACCAGCCTAGTCGTCCTAGTGCTAGTTACAGTAGATTCGTAAGAATCCCTCAATGCCCTAGTTCTAGCGTTCTGTTTGCCCGTTAGTCTAGGGGTGGAAGGCTGTTAAGAGCTTTCTCTAGACTTTGAGGTAGAAATAGAATGCAGACTAGAACTTGCTAGTGAATACGCTTCCCTAGTCTAACACTATGTCATAGGGAATTCCCTAATCTTTAACCTAGTGTTTAAAGAAGATTCTTGCTAGCTCTAGTGCGTCAATAGTCTTCTTGCATGGGATATACTTCACCGCTTTAGTGTATCTGTCCACAATCACTAGTATGGAATCAGACGCGTGGTCCTAGCCCGGTTCTGTACTAGGCGGAAGGTCTGTGATGAAGTCCATGCTTATGGATTTAAAGGGTTTCTCTAGTAGGGCTAGCGCTTGCATTTCCCCATACGGTTTGTGCTAGACCGTTTTAGTACGTTAGCACATATCACAGCCTCTTACGTATTCATTTACGTCGCTAGTCATCTTTGCCTAGTAGTATTTGCGCTAGACGAGCTCTAGTGTCTTCTTAGTGCTAAAGTGTCCTACTAGAGGATCGTCATGGCAGATCCTAAGGATCTCCATGCGCACCGCTTAGTCTAGTGGGACGTACGCCGCCCCTTAGTAGCGTAATAGATCCTTTCGATCTATGCCCTAGCTAGTGGGACCCTTAGTCTCCTAAGAGTTAACCTTCTTGCAGATCCCTACAGCCGTCTCGTTAGACAGCTGGAGGCCGTATATCAATTAGGTTAAGCTCTCTGCTGGAGCCCCATAGGCGTCCTCCCCTCTCGCTGCAGTTGCTACTGCTATGCGTGGGGTTCCCTAGGCGTGGCCCTAGGGGTCATATTCGTCCTAGTCATCCGCAGCCACGTCCCTAACGTGCTTCGGGTCTTCACTGTGGGCCTCCGGCATCTCCCCTGTGGGGATGAGCGGACCATCCTACCTTAGCTCTGTGAGTCCGAGGGGTTCGGCCTTTCTCTAGTGGCGCTCTAGCGTTCCGCTAGGCCTTCTAGTTAGGGGCGTGTTGCCTCCTGCTATTGCTTGCTTGAGCTTGTTCTGTAGTGTTAGCAGCATGATGTTCTGCTCGCCCTCCTCCGGCTCGTAGTCCAGTCGCCTAGAGGGCGCATCCGCTAGGTTGGCTTTGCCTAGCTGATAGGAGATGACGAAGTCATAGGCCGACAGTGTTTGTGCCCATTAGGCCTGTCGCCAGCTCAACACCGTGGTGTCCATGAAGTATTTTAGGTTATTATGATCTGTTAATACCTAAATTAGGTGTTGGCTTCCCTCTAGGTAGTGGCGCTAGTGCTTGAACGCTTTAACAATCGCGAGCAGTTCTCCGTCGTGCGTCTCATAGTTCCATTTAGCCGGCTCCATCTTCTTGCTGTAGAACGCGACTAGCCTCCATTCTAGCTTTCCTTACGGGACACCGGCCGCGACTAGTTGGGATATTATAGCGGAAATGGCGAACCCACACGCATTAGTTTCCAACTGGATCAGTCTCTTAGGGTTAAAATGAACTAAGACTAGTGCGGTCGTGAAAGCCGTCTTCAGCTTATCGAAAGCTTCTTGCTGTTCGTCTCCCTACACGAATGGGCCCGTTTGTTTCCCCTTCACACTGCCCTTCATGAGGCTAGTGAGGGGCTGGACGATTTTAGAGTACTTGTTAACGAACCTTTAGTAGAAATTAGCGAACCTAAGGAAGACCTAGACTTCCTAGAACGTGGCTAGTGTAGGCCACTTAGAGATTGCCTTAATGCGGTCCTGCTCCATGGATACGCCCCTTCTGGATATAGTGTATCCTAAGAAGTCCACACACTCTGTATCGAACTCGCATTTTGAGAGTTTAGCGTACAGGTTGGCTAAGCGGAGCTGGTCTAATACTAGCTTAACGTGGGCGTGGTGTTCCTCAACCGTACTAGAGTAGATTAGGATGTCATTAAGGTATACGACGCAGATGACATCTACGAGGCCCGCTAGGGTCTCATTTATATATGCCTAGAATGTTGCTAGTGCGTTGGCTAGGCTAAAAGGCATCACTAGGTATTCCTAGTGTCCGTACCTAGTGCGGAACGCCGTCTTCCACTCATCGCCAGGCCTAATCCAGAGGCGGTGATACGCGTTCCTTAGGTCTAGCTTTGTGAAAATGACGGCGCTGCCTAGCCTTTCTAGCGTTTCGCTGATGAGGGGTAGCGGCGTACGGTCCTTTAAGGTGACCTTGTTGAGGCCCTAGTAGTCCACGCACAACTGGAGGCTCCCATCTTTCTTAGGGACGAAAATCACTAGTGCGCTAGCGGGGCTTGTGCTACGCTAGATCCAACCCTTTCTTTCGCAATCCTCTAAGTATTCGCGAAGAACGGCTAATTCTTTTTTAGATAGGCTGTACACTAGTCCCTATGGGGGATCCTAGTCCCTAGTTTCTATAGCGTGGACCCGCCGCCCCAATTCTAGCAGCTCGTCTGCCTTCTGTTTAGAGAAAACGTCGCGGTATTCCTAGTATACCGCCGGCACCTCCGCGGCCTTCGCAAGTGCCCTAATGCGGGGGAAGAAGGCGTATGCGCCTAAGTCTTCGTGTCTAAGGTCTAGGTCCTTTGCGGACACTATGGTAATGCGCTAGATATCTATTGGCAATCGCCACGACTTATCCGTCTAGTTGATTTATGGATTCACGGCCTCCATCTAGTCCATCCCTAGTAGAACGTTGGTTCTAGGGGACGAGACCGAACAGAACCGCTAGAGCTGTTAGGCCCCTTGCTCGTTGCAGTCGGCCATCCAGATTAGCACGGCACCAGCTCCGTATACGTGGATCTCGCGGCCGTTAACAGCGGTCGCTTTAGATGGGGGCTCTACCGTTAGGTCTAGCCTGTGTTCCTTTGCGAACAGGGGGTTAATGGTGGAGACCTCCGCCCCTAAGTCCACTAGAGCCGTGATAGGTGTCCATCTAGCCAGAGTCTAGATTTCCACCTAGATCTCCATTTTCTAAGAGCGTACTTTGCTATAGGGGATCACGACTTTGTCCCTTTCGGCTTCGATCTAGGTTAGGTCTAGTCATAATGACTGTGTGTCGTCTTTTACTGTCACTTTTCGAATGGCCGTGGCTTTCTTAGGGCTCTAGCAGTCTCTAGCGTAGTGGCTAGGTTTTCCGCAATTAAAACAGGTGAGGGGTGTTTCCTTCGAGTCTGTGGGGGCTGCGGGCTTCTAGTGTTTCCCTAGTCCCTAGTTCCTGTTGTCCTGTCCGCCCTTTGTGAACTTGCGGTGTGGCTAGCGGTTAGAGAACCCTAAGCCCTTTCCTTCGTGTTCTCCTTTGCCTTTGTATGGGGTCATGGGATTCCTTTCTTTCTCTAGATTGGCCCAGTTGGCCTAGAGGAACGAGCTCGTCGTCTCTAGCATCGCAATAGTATTAATGAGGGACTCTTAGGTGAGATGTTTCGTTTGCATGTATCCACCGTTGATTAATTGCTAGCGTACTTCTAGCGTGAGCTTAGTGAGAAGGTGATTTGTCTTCTGTGACTTAGTGTATAGGTCTAGTTCCTTCTCAAGTTCCTTAAGGTAGGTGGCGAATTTCCGGATCCCTTGCCCTAGCCTCTACTTTGCTGCGTTATACGCAATGGCCGCGATGTGCTAGCGGTTCTCTAGATCCGTATGCAGGTCCCTTAGGAACGTCTTAAAGTCGTGGAAAGCATACTCGTTAATGCCTGTGCCTAACTAGGTGCATTTAGCATCCCATTCCTTCGCTAGTTCATAGTCGAGATATTGTGCTATGAAGGTAACCTTCTAGTACTCCGTTTAGAATAATGCTGGTTGGTATCGGAAAGTACCCTAGACTGACGCTAGGAACTCATCGAGCTCCTAGAGGGTTTTGCCCTTGTAGGACTTGGGCTCCTTAAACCTTCCTGCCGTTCTTAGAACTGGCGTTGAAGTTAGAGCAGGCGCCTCTAGCTAGCTTAGCTCTAGTGTGGGCTCGTGGCTGTTAGGGGTGCTTAAGCGTGCACGTTTTTTGCCCCTTTCCTATCTCTCCACGAATGTCTAGACATCATCTAGATACGATGCTAGATCGTCGCCGTGCATTTCCTAGTACAAACTAGTAGTCTCGCACATGGCTTCATAGATTGCTCTTTCGTTTGCAAGTTAGACCTTTATTCTTTGCAGGCGGGCGCTAGCGTCCTCTTCCTTAGTTTCGAGAGTGTTCGGCGACACGTCCTAAGTTACTGTTACTAGCGCTAAGAGTTGGCGCCTACTGCATGTGGCTAGCCCATGAGGCTAGTCTAGGGCCGGCTCTCTGCCTTTCTAGGTCATCATGATACCGTAGGTTGAAAAGGGGTGAGTCGTTAGAATTGTAACACCCTGCTGGTGCAGCACTAGTGCTTTGAGGTACGGTTCTCACAATGATAAGGTAAAGGTCCGGTCTTAGATCTAGTGGTGAACTAACTAGGTGCTTCATACATTGACTAACGACTAGAGATTCCATCTCTAGTCTCTATGGCTTTATATACTCGCCCTCTACCCTCCAGTCCCACGCTAGTAGCAGAGATCCCTTCGCCATTGCCCTCCGGTCCCACACTAGTGGGCCCATCCTTTGCCGAGCGTGCCGCACACGGCTAGGAGCACGTGACTAGAACCTCGCCTCTAACTAGGGGCCACGTGACTAGCGTTCTGCTAGGAGCGGTGCTCACCGCCTTACACAATCTTAGCCTTAGCTTCGTCCTTAGTTTCATCCTTAGTTTCAACATTAGTTTCGTCTTTAATAATCACAGGCTTGTCTACGTGGAATTAGTAAAGTGTGCGCCATGATAGGGGTAAGCTACAAAACCTACCTTTAGTATTACCTTTTAAGGTTGTGGAATTAGTGGGTAGATAGTCCTCCTTAAACAATTAGTGCTTTGAACCATGGAGGGGCTCATGAATTTAAGGTAGCAATTAGGGGGTGTCTCCGTTTTTAGGAGGGTGTAACAACTTATTAAGAGATGGGAGAGAGTCATCTAACAAATCGTTATTTGCAAAGCTAGCTAAGTCATCTTTCTAGTTCACTACGATTGCTACGTTAGTCATATTCATTTTATAGAATACTAGTTATACCTTAACCCCCTCTTAGGGCTCTACATGCTGCTTTACAATCTCTAGTCATATTCTGTGCTGCTAGCCTTGTTAGCCTTAATTAGCTAACGAATAGCTTAGGCATTTTGTAGTGATGTTGTAGGTTGCGATTTAATAGCTTAAAGAGGCGGTCGATGCTTCTTCACTACTAATATCTTTAATTGTGTGTGCGAAGGCTTATGTGCAAGATTAGGGTTATAAAAAGCAACGTAATCCATGTTTATAGAAGTCATGTTAAAATAATATAGGATATTAAGAAAAAAGATAGTCTTAAGAACGAGTTTTTCAAACGGGAAGAAGGAGCTCATATATGGACTCCTAAGGGCTACTCCGCTCTGTTAATAAGCTAGAACTTGCGAGTGCCCTATAACGCTAGGTCCTAAACGTATAAGACTCACGGGGGTTTCGTTGCGTAAGGTTTAACTTAACAGAGGAGGTAGGGGATCAGACACAAAGGCTTTCGTAAAACACGTTACTAGTATATGTAAGATACTGTATTGAGTTAAG
>Ga0209512_1001254_pt1 | contig 32628 bp, 26 predicted proteins | sample frozenSSSSmetaG_FD_184142 | JGI IMG/M metagenome (GOLD analysis project Ga0209512, IMG submission 184142) | Glacier valley bacterial and archeal communities from Borup Fiord, Nunavut, Canada, to study Microbial Dark Matter (Phase II) -... | ecosystem: Environmental > Aquatic > Freshwater > Ice >...
TGCCCATCAACTCGGGATGAGGATTGCACAGAGGATCGGAAACATGGTCGGACGTGCGATGCTGAGTTATGAGAAACTCTACGACCTGCTAGCAGTGCGGCTGATCAAAGCTCGGAATCTAGCAGAGTTGGCCGCATTTGATCCCGACCCGAGGCACGTTGAACGGGACAAGCGAATCCGAAAATCCCCTGTAGAATCAGGCATCCTAGCCTTAACCTGACGCGAATGGGTAGTTTGCTATTACTTCGGGAATTATCATCCCGGTGATGCATGCAATACCAAGATGAAAGGCAAGGACTGGTCGGAGTGGGAGTTGGTCAAGAATGCCAAGCCGCGTTTTTCCGGACACCAGCAACCCAAAGAGCCGCTCTGGGGATACGGTAACGAGGCCGACCCCGCTGTGATGGCGCAAAAAAATCGACGCCGCCGCGGACCACGACAGCGATACGTTTTTCTTCAATGGGTATTATTACAACGACGGGCCATTTCTCGAACGCCCCACGGATCAAGGTTCCCTTACGACTCGCTGCAATATCGGCAAGCGCCAGTCTCCTACTATTGGGGGAGTGACAATCGCTCGTTCCACCGATTGAATGGGTCAATTCTATGAACCCAAGTTATCGCTTTTCATCTGCAATCACCCTTTTTATCCTATTTTTCAGCCTCTCAGGCAACCTACTGCACGCAGAATCCGGAGATCGGCAGATCCCGATGCACATCGTCTATCCGGCCAAAGCCTTTAAGGAAAATGGCGGCTGCGTGATCGATATGACCAAGCCTCCCTACAACGCCAAGGGAGACGGCGTCACGGATAATACCGCAGCATTCCGGGCGATGATGAATTTCCTGAGCGATGAACTGGCAGCAGCCCGCAAATCGGGCATCCGCAAATCCCAGTGGACGATCTATCTGCCGACTGGAACCTATCTGGTTTCCGATACCATCACTTATACGAATACGACCTGTGACGCTTCCGGTGGATTTTGTGGACTCCGGCTGATCGGAGAAGATCGCGGAAAAACGATCATCAAACTCAAGGACAAGAGCCCGGGATTCGAGGCGGGTGCCAAAAAGAACGTGATCGAATGGTATCACCCGGAGCATATTTCCGCAGGCATCGCTTGGGGAAATCAGGTGAGAAACCTCACCGTGGACACTGGCTCTGGCAATCCAGGCGCGGTGGGCATCCTCTTCCTAGGAGCGAACACATGCACCATGGACAATATGAACTTCATCTCCGGCGATGGCCAAGGTTACGCAGGTCTGCGTCTCGAAGTCGGCTCGGTGCAAGGAGTTTTCTCGGACATGACCGTCAAAGGATTTGATTATGGAGTCACTGCCGAGCGGATGGCTGAAAACCAACCCGGTCTGGAATACATCACTCTGAGCGGTCAGAAAAAAGCGGGAATCTGGGTGGAATCCGCAGCGGTTAGCATTCGCAAATTGAACAGCGTCAATGCAGTCCCAGCAGTGATCACTCGCGGCACCGGGGCGCAGACGGTGATTTTAGATAGCTCCTTGAAGGGAAGCGCCAGCGGGCCAGCCATCGTACATCACAAAACAGCGGCAGGGTCGGCAACGCTTCATGCAGGTTTCACCGGACGAACCGGTCGCAACGTAGGAGTCGGCGCGGTGGACAATTTTATCGCTACCGTGCAACCCGCAGGCGGAGCGGAAAAGGAAGTGCTTCATGAAACCTTCGATAGCGACAGCCCCAGCCACGATGCCGCAAGTTTCAATGAACACTTCTCCTTGAACAAGAGCTCCGGCAATTCATGGAACTATGCTAACGGTGGCGGTGTCAGCGGCGGCTGCATGACCTCACCCGGCGGACAAGTCACCACGGCCATTCACAAAACACCCTTTCCCGGCTTCCAGACAGGCACCAAGATTCGGATGAAATTTGATGCCAAAATGGGTGGCCACGCCACTGCTGCCTTTGCCGTCAACACCAACGCATACCTCAAAGATCTGTCAGAATTCGATGGTATCCCGGGCCTGAATATTGAAATCAAATACCCAGCAAACCGGACGACCCAAAAATTCGATATCGTTGCCAACGGCGAGCTATTAGAGACCATCGACTTCGATTCTTCCGTCAAAGCAAACAGTGCTTGGTGGTATCGCTGGGACGCTCTCTGGACACGGCTGCAGGATGGATCATACGATCTCACTCTCCAGCTTTTTGATATTGGAAAAGACGGACTCGCTGAGCCGACACTGTTCAAATCATGGACGCGTAAATCCTTCGGAGCTTCCGACAAGTCATACCTTTTTGTCCGCAACGTTGATGTCAGCGGAAGCTACACCAGCGCCATTGAGTCCGACACCAAACCGGTGGTGAAAGGCAATGTTTCAGAATACAACAGCGGTTCGGTCATCAAGTTTGACGACGCCACACCCAATAAATCCATGAACCTCTCGGTGGAAGAAGTCGCACTGGTTCCGTGGGAGTCGAATCCTGCCAACTGGGCCTGCACCAGCGACTTCCAAGGAACGGATTCTGAAAAACTCCGGGCCGCCCTGAATTCTGGCAAGCCAGCCGTCATGGTCACGGAACGCATCAACGCCCCAGGGACTTACAAGATTCCCAGTACCGTCAAACAGATCGACTTCATGAGCTATAAACACCAGACCCAGACCAAGCTCTTCAAGTTCGAAATCGACGAAGAAAGCACCCAGCCGTTGTGGATCGAAAACGTCGATGGTCTCAATGTGGAAGTCAACGCACCACGCACTCTCCATTTCCGCTCCTGTGCGATCGGGATGACGGTGAACACTCCCCTGCCCGTCGTCATCCACATGCAAAATTGTTATAACTGGTCCGATGCCCCGGCCAAGTTTTGCCCGCCCAACGTCAAACTCTATTGCCGCAGCATCAACCAAGAAAACTGGGCCGGAAGCAACTGGGTCATCAACGGCGGGATCATGTGGGTCTTCGGATTCAAGACGGAGGCCGCCTACACCTGCTTCGATGTCAAGAACGGAGGCTTTCTCGAAGTCCTCGGAGGCTATCAGAACTGGGGCGGAAAAGGCGAAGTCGGTCGGCCAACCATCGAGAATAATAATTCGAATGTGAGTTATATGGGCACAACCTTCATGACGAGACATATCACTAATGGAATTTGGGAAACCCGCGGGACCACCCAGCATAAAATACTCAATGCAAACCTGCCGAAGCGTTTCTTTTACACCACCGTCACCACCCCGCTTTATGTCGGCTACGATCCGGAAAAGATGGCCCTACCAGTCATTAGTCCACCACCCGGAAGCTATGGCGCGGATCAACAAGTATCCATCAGTTACCCATGGGTTTCAGGCGTGAGCATCCGCTACACTCTTGATGGCAGCACGCCCTCCGAGACTAACGGAATATCCTACACCACTCCGTTCATGGTCAAGGATGGTACAGACTTGAAAGCCATCGCATACAAGACCGGAATGACCACCAGCAAGCCTACAGGCGGCAGTTATGCCATCGGCCAGATGCCAGATCTCGTCGTCACTGAGATCACTTGGAATCCCTCAAGTCCAACAACGGGTGATGAAGTCAGCTTCAGCGCGACCATTAAGAACCAGAGTAAAAACCCTACCCCCCCGGGCGTGGAAATCGGATGCGAATTCCAGATCAATGGCACCAAGCTCTGCGCTGGGAATAACGGCAAAGAGGTATCCATCCCAGCAAATGCATCCATCACCGTGATCGGAACCATCGCTGCCGGAGGAAAAACCAAATGGCTTGCATTGCCCGGCACTTATACCGTCAAGGTGATCGCAGACGATGTGAATCGCCTCCTCGAGAATGATGAAACCAACAACAGCCTAACCGCAACTCTGAGTCCCACCAAAAACGAATGGACCACATGGGATCAGAACGATCGCAATATCACTCACTCCGGCTCAAATTGGCATGCGAACCAAAAATTTCCGGGAGCTTATAACGACAACGATTCATCAAGCGCCACCAAGGATTCCTATCTGCAGTTCACGTTCACTGGCACTCAGGCAAAGCTCTATGGAATCAAAGGTAATTGGAGCGGCATCGTGAATATCTACCTTGATGATATGACTACTCCGGTAGCCACCGTCGATACCTATAGCCGATTCAGCCAGCTCAAGGTCTTGATATATGATACCGGAAAACTCAGCGCAGGCCCTCATACCCTTCGCTGGGAACCTGCGGAAAAGAAAAACCCGGAAGCTGCTACCAACTGGGTTGAATTCGACTTTGTGAACTGGAAGAACTGAGGCCACGCACCTCGCTTTGGCTTACCCCAAACGATTATTACTCATGGACTCTGGCTTCCGGCATTGCCGCGCCTCTAGCATTGCTTGGGATTTGGCTCTGCAATGAGGTAGCGGGCGTCGCTGGTGGATCGGCGGTTGTCCTGCTGCTTTTTTCAGTTAGTGACGGTCGCATACCGACGCTACAGGGGGGGGCGGTGGTCGCGGGGCGGCGTAAAGTGCGCCTGCGGCGGTCAGGGGCGGGGGTTACAAGTTGGGGCATACACCGGCTAACCCGCGTGGAATCACTCTACACGGAAGCTCCGGTGTATTTCATCACGACGTGCACGGAGCATCGGCGTCGGCTGTTGGACAACGCAGGGGCGCACGAGGCGTTCCGGGGATTCTGCGAGGGAGCCCGTGAGAGAGGGGCGCTGGTGGGGAGATATGTACTGATGCCGGATCACCTGCATCTCTTCGTCTGCATCCCGCCCGGAGAGTTGGGGCTATCCGGGTGGATGAAGTCACTGAAGAACAGCCTGTCGAAGCATTGGCGCGGAGGCGGGATCGAAGCCCCGCACTGGCAGAAGGGATTTTTCGATCATCTGATCCGCAACAACGAGTCACATGCGGAGAAGTGGAAGTAGGTGCGGGAGAATCCGGGGCGGGCCGGATTGGTGGAACGGGCGGAAGACTGGCCGTATGCCGGGCGGATTCTGGAGGACGCGGGATTCTGATCGCTTGTAGCGGCGGTCTGCGACCGTCGCTTGTTGAAAAGGGATGCATGAAGAGGATCGAATCAGGAGAGAACTCTCATTTCAAGAAGAGGCCTGCTGGTGCTTTCTGAGTCTCAAGGGTTGGACCGGCAGTAGTCCTGCTCACTTTTTCGGTTAGCGACGGTCGCAGACCGACGCTACAGGGGGGAAAGGAGCCGACGTTTGGGGTGATGATAACTTTGCCGGGATGGTGTAACCCGTCCGACCTTGTGGAAAACTGTCCTCCCCGCCCTGAATCTCCTCGCGCTGCGGCGGAAACGATGGCATGTCCTCGCACGGATGATCCGCTTCAGCCATCACCGCAGTACGGCCGAGTCGCTCCAGGAATATGGACGCGGGATCGCGGGCGGGCTGATGTTTTCCATCCCGCTGCTCTACACCATGGAAGTGTGGTGGGCGGGATTCATGCTGCATCCGGGGCGCATCCTGATTTACGCAATCGCCACCTTCGCACTGCTCCTGCTCTACAACCGCTTCGCCGGACTGCGGCGGGATGCGACGCTGGCCGAGGTGGTGATCGATTCGGTGGAGGAAATGGGCATCGGGCTGGTCTTGTCGGCGCTGATTCTGTGGCTGACGGGCAGGATCGGTTGGGAAATGGACGGGCGGGAAGTGCTTGGGAAGATCGTGGTGGAGGCGATGACGGTGGCGATCGGCGTCTCGGTGGGGACCTCCCAGTTAGGCACAGGGGACGATGGAGATGAGGGTCTGTCCGGCGAGGAGGAGGAAGACGCGTCCGCCTATTTCCCCCAACTGTCCCTCGCACTCTGCGGCGCGGTGTTGTTCGCTGCGAATGTCGCGCCGACGGATGAGATCTCGGTGATCGCGGTGGAGAGCACGCCGGGGAAGCTGTTGCTCATCTCGCTGTTTTCAATTTTGTTGGGATCGCTGATCCTGCAATTTTCCGGTTTCCGTGGAGCCGGACGTTATGTCGCGCGCGACACCGCGCTGCTGGCGGTGCGGGGGATTGTCACGACCTATGCGGTGGCGTTAGTGGCATCGGTGGGATCGCTCTGGTTTTTCGGAAAACTGGATGGAGAGCCGTTTTCCCAATGCCTGGCGCAGACCATCGTGCTGGCCCTGCCCGCGGTGCTCGGTGCTTCCGCCGGACGATTGCTGCTGCAAGGAACCGACCATTCAAAATCTGAAACATCATGAGGAAATCAACTCCCGAGAACCCGACGAAGAACCTGTTGGAATGGATCGTCTTCGGCATCAGCACCGCACTCGTGCTTACGGCGCTCTCATTTCTCATCATGGCCACCGCGCGGCTGGAGGACGGCCCTGCGGAGATGAGGGCGGAAGCCGGGAAACCGGTCGCGAAGGACGGCTGGCTGCGCATTCCGGTGACCGTTAGGAACCACGGCCACCGGGTCGCGGCCAATGTGGAGGTGAGGGTCTGCATCGGGACCGGCGAGGCGAAGCAGAAGGCCGGCTTCACCGTGGATTTCGTCCCGCGCGGCGGCAGCAGGACGGGTGCGGTTTCCTTCAAGGAGATGGAAGGACCGTTGGCGCTGGAATGTGAGGTGCTCGGCTATGAGGAGCCGTAAGGCAAGGAGAGGAGGACTCCGATCTTCAGGAGCCCGTGTGGTGACGATTGCGTCGGGATTTGCTTCGGGGTCTGCTCGGGGCTAACTCATTTTGGATGCGCATGTGTCTCAAAGCCGGGCCACGTGCAAAGGTGGTTGTGGCGTCCCGCCGCAAAATGACGTTGCGGCGAGACGCCACAACCACGGTCCGCCGCCACTGCGAAAGGACTTGGCAATCAGCTATTTCAAAATGAGGGAGCCCTGGGGGTCTGCTTCGGATGACAGACGTTCTCGCCGTTGCAGCGCTTCCAGCAGCGCTTGGGATTGGGCTCTGCGGTGAGGTAGCGGGCATCGCTGGTGGTTCGGCGGTTTTCCTTCTGCCATTTTCAGAAAAGCTCACCTTGTCCGGGCGTCAGGCGGCGGAACGATTCAACCCTCAAGCTCGGCGGGGAGCTGCTGAGCTTGTTTCGTTTGCAGCAGGCGTGAAAAAGCGCCTGCGTCTGGTTCGCGGCGGCACCGGTTCCGCGCACCCGGATGCTCGGGGTGAGACCGTTGAGCTTTCCATCGTGCGCCGCGCGGATGCGTCCGAGGATTTTCTCTTTCGCCATCGGCAAATGGCGATCCAGCAAGATTTCGAAAACCTCCGCAACGCCACCCGGAAGGCGGACGGTCGAATTGGCGGCGACGACGCGCCATGGACGGCGGCGGTTTCAAGGATGGCGGGCAGTTCGGAGTCATTCAGGCCGGAATCATCGGCGCGGCGCTCACGCCAGCCATGATGCCAGCGGCGCTGAGGGTTTGAATGGCTTTCAGGCGTGCCTTCGGCGAGGAAGCGCGTGGTTCGGGAATTCTAGCAAGATCAGGATCGAGCATGGTGAAAGACAGATAGACGGCGATTTCGTGATAGGTCCGCGCGTAACAGTAGGCACAGCCGTACTCGCAACCGCGGTAGGGATTCAGTCCGTATTCAAAGGACAGGTCCTCGGCGTCGCTAGGCAATAGAAAGCTCTGCGAATCGTCATTGAGAAACACCGTGCGCTGCGGTCGCGCGTCCTCATCGATCCACGTATTTTCGTCCGCACAGCGTCCGCGTTCTTCCATGGGTCACACTAGTGCCGTGTAAACTTCAAATTGTTGGCTAGAGTGATTTGAGTTTGATCCGGGCTTTTTGATTGGTGAACTGCCAATTGATGGAATTGGACTCCTCGTTCTTACGGGCAAGATAGGCTTGCACTCCTTCTGTGAATTCCGCGACTGAGCCGATCCTGCGATCCAGACAGGTCCCCAGAAGTCCGATCTCGATTTCGGCCAGGTTCAACCAACTGCCGTGTTTTGGCGTCCAGTGCATCTCGAAGCGTTCACACAGGGCTCGTGCCTTTTCCGGCGGAAAGGCTTCGTATAGCGAAGCTTCCTTGTGGGTGTTGAGGTTATCCATGACCAACACGATTTTCCCGGCGTCCGGCATTAGAGTGTTCGCTAGATGGTCGAGACAGGCGGCGAAATCCAACGAAGTGCGACGTCCGTCGCCACCCACGAAGACATCACGTTTTCCCAAATGCGCCATGGCGATCATCAATCCACTCACGCTGCCTTCTCGGACGTATTCCCAGTCTTCCCGGGCGAGGTGCCCGGGGATGGCCGCAACAGGGCTGCGTGTTTCTGATAGGAGTTGTTTGGTGAATTCATCCAGAAAAACTAACGGTCTATCGTGCTGCGGCGCTCTGGATTGGACCTCCAGCACGTCTTCCATCGCCGCTACGAAGGATGCGTTTTGCTTGGGCGGGATGCACCAGCGTTCCTGCCGCCATGGCTTGAGTTCGCTTTTTTAAAAACCGTTCCGACGGATTGGTGGGAGATGGTTTCGATGACTTCGATCTCGACGAGATGACGGGCTAACAGCCGCAGCGTCCAGCGGGCATGGCCGGCCGGGGGCTTGGAGCAGGCAAGCTGGGTGATGCGTCCATGGATCTCGCCGGTGATTTTGATTTCGCGCCCTGGTGTGGCTCGCGGCTTGCGTGCGAGGGCGGCGAGCGGACCGACCTCGCAGCAACGCAGTCGGAGGCGTTCGAGGTTGCGGATGGAAAGTCCGGTCAGTGTCTGAATTTCCGCATCTTTCATGGCGGGACCATACGGCCCTTCGTCGGAGAGCACCAAGGCGACCGCCGCATGAAGCCGGAGGCCTTGCCGCCCTTTTCATCGCGGAAGGATTCGATTTCATGGCGTTCGGATTTCGATAGTTTGATTCGGTGTAATTTGGCAGGCACCTGTCCGATTGGACACATTCTCAGAATCGTACAATTCTAAAATTCACTAACCAACAAATAAAATTTTACACGACACTAGCAGGAATTTCACCGTCACGTCCAAATCCTCGTCTTAGGAGCAAATCTCCTTGGTATATTTCAACTCATTCCCCCGGTCCGATCCCGCCTGGTCATAGGCGAGCACGGTGCCTGGTTGCTCGAATTCATGATAGACTTCCGGCACCACCACCCAGTATCCCTCGCCCGCCAGCGCCGCGGCCATCCGGCGGATCGGTCCGGTGACCTGGAAAATCTCCGAGTAGAAAACCCCCGCCGGAAACGGGCCGCCGCCTTGTGGCAGAAAAGAATGCAGCCGCATCGGGCCGTGGGAGGTTGCGAGATCGGTGAACGATTCGGTCAAGGTGGACATGGAACAAGGGAATGTGGATTTGCGGGACAAATCCAGCATTTCCGTCGGCGGAGTTTTTCCCTAGCCTGTTGGAAATGCCACTTCGTTTCCTAATCGCTCCGGACAAGTTCAAAGGCTCGCTTTCCGCACTCGAAGCTGCGGATGCGATGGCTGCGGGCGTGCGTCGGAAATTCCCGGAAGCGGTGATCGACCTGTGCCCGATCGCCGACGGTGGCGAGGGTTTCATGGAAACGCTGGCACCCGCGCTGAACGGCCGCTGGATCACCTGCCCGGCAGTTGATGCGCTCGGACGCCCGATCAAAAGCCGCTACCTCCTCGCCGAGACCCCGCAAGGCCTCACCGCGATTTTGGAAATGGCGGAAACTGCCGGCCTCTGGCGGTTGTCTGCCACCGAGCGGAATCCCCTGCACGCCACGACCAAGGGCACCGGCCTGCAAATGGCCCACGCGAGCCGCGTGCACCAAGTCACTCGCATTATCCTCGGCATCGGCGGCAGTGCGACGAACGACGGAGGTGCCGGAATGGCATCCGCTCTGGGCATCGTTTTCAGCGCTGCGGACGGCTTGGTGATTGAACCAAACCCTTCCAATCTAACTCAGATCGCCGGGATGGACATGGACAACCGCATCCGATTGCCGGAGATCACCGCTGCCTGTGATGTGGAAAATCCCCTGCTCGGCCCTTTCGGAGCCACTGCCGTTTTCTCGGGACAAAAGGGCGCGACCGATGAAAACAAGATCCTGCTGGAAGCCGCGCTGACCCAACTTGCAGCTATCAGTGGAGGTGGGGCTGCGGCGGTGGTCGCAGGTGCCGGAGCCGCAGGCGGGCTGGGTTTCGGGCTGCTGCATTTCACCGGAGCCCGCTTGGTTTCCGGATTCGATCTGCTCGCCGGATTGCTCGGTTTACAATCCCGCATGACCGCGGCCGACCACATCATCACCGGCGAAGGCTCGATCGACCATCAGAGCCTCTCCGGCAAAGGCCCCGTTGCTCTGGCAAAGCTCGCGCAACAACTCGGCAAGCCCGTCACCGCCTTCTGCGGACAAGCCGATGACGCCGCGCGTGACAGCGGGATTTTCCGACAAATCCACGCCCTGGCGGACAGCGGTCTTCCGTTGGAAACCTTGGTCTCACAAGCCAGACCGCTACTCACCGAACTTGTCGCGACGACACCTTTCCATTGATCCATGAAAACCCCGTTCATCACCGAAGCCGAAGCCCTGAAGGAAGATTTCAAAGGCCGCACCAACTATTGGATGTGTCGCCCGGAAATCACCAATGCCAAGGACCTCCAGATCTGCCGTGCGGTCCTGCCCGCCGGAGAGTGCCACAATTTCCATCAACATCCGGAGCTGGAGGAGGCGATCTACGTGCTCGACGGGGAGGTCGAACAATGGGTGGGCACCGAAAAGCAGCTGCTCAAGGCGGGCGAAGTGGCCCACATGCTGCCCGGTGTGGTCCACGCCACCTTCAACGCCGGTGAATCCGATGCGGTGATCCTCGCCATTCTATCACCCGGAGCGCAGGCCGGGCCGTTCATGGTGGATGTGAGTCAGGAAGAGCCCTGGAAATCCATCAGGAACTAACGTCTGAACTGTGAAGGCCGCCAGCCGGTCCATTTCTGAAAGGTGTTTGAAAAGGTGAACGCGCTTTCGAAGCCGACCGCGCGGGCGATGACCTCCACCTTGTCATCCGTGACCAACAGGAGATGACGCGCCCGCTGCAACCGGAGATGGGTGAGCTGCTGAATCGGACTGCGTCCCAGTTCCTTGCGACAGAGGCGGCGCAGATGTTCCCCACTGATGCAGGCGATGGCGGCCAGATCGTCCAATGACCACGCACGCCCCAGATCCGTCTCCACCCGCTGCCAGACACGCCAGATCCGGTCGTCCGACGAATGCGGCTGGGCGAAACGCAGGACGTAGTGGTGCACCAACTCGCTCCAATGATGAAGGGCTGCCGCGCTTTGTTCCGAGTGGCTTTCCGCATGCAGTCCTTCGATGGCAGCCTTGAGCGGTGCTGCATCGAATGAGCCGGTCACTGGAGAAATGGATGACACGATCGGGCGGACCTCGCGTGCCTCGCGGTAGCGCACCCAGGCGAAATGCCAGGTTTTCCCTGGAAGGCATTTGAGCGCGTTCATCACGAACGGAGGAAGCAGGCAGGCCTGACCCGCACGGATGTGCTTCCATTCCCCGTCCGCGAGAATGACGCCCTCGCCTTCGAGACACGCCAGCATGAATGTGCCACTCTGGTTCGTGCGGACGATCTCGAATGGAGACGCCGCTTTCATGATGCCGCAGTGGGAAATCTGATGCTGCGCGAGTAGCGGGCAAACCGGTCCCTTTTGCATCCAGCCGCGCGAATCGGAACCATCGGCCCGCACCACCTGATAGCGTGTCAATTTTCCAAGGATCTCGACATCCTGTTGCGGCACCGGGCTTTCAGAAACTCTCATTGGCACTTTCAAAAAAACTAGTGGCCGCCATGCGGCGCGTCCAGCCATTGATGTGGATGCCGGATAGCCTTTGGTGGACCGATTCGGACCTTCAACGCTAGACGCCCTGATTCCCTCCCGTAGAACAGGCGTCATGCCAAACCAATGGACTGGAAAAGGAAATCCCTACACCCGCACGGAAGTCATCGACCGGCTCAACGACACTCTGTCGAAAGGCCAGGCCATCATCGCTGCGGGCGCGGGAACAGGCATCAGCGCGAAATTCATCGAGAAGGGCGGTGCGGATCTCATCATCATCTATAACAGCGGTCGCTTCCGCATGATGGGTCACGGCTCGACCGCCGGAATGATGGCCTATGGCGACGCGAATGCCATCGCCATGGAGATCGGCGAATACGAGGTGCTGCCCGTCGTCGAGGAGATCCCCGTAATCTGCGGCGTCCACGCGACCGACCCACGCCGCCGGATGTGGCACTGGCTCGGCAAGGTGAAGGAGATGGGCTTCTCCGGTGTGAACAATTTCCCCACGCACACCATCGTGGACGGACACTTCCGAGGCGTGTTGGAGGAAACCGGCATGAGCGTGCGGAAGGAATACGAAATGGTCGGCCTCGCCGGCAGGATGGACCTGTTTTCCATCGTCTATGTCGGATCGCCTGAGGAAGCCGTCGAAATGGCGAAAAACGGCGCGGACGCGATCATCGCCCACGTCGGCACCACCGTCGGCGGCTCGATCGGAGTAACCAACGCAGTTGTCAGTTGGGACGACACCATCCGGCGCACGCAGGCGATCATCGATGCGGCGAAAACCATCAACAAGGACATCTTCTTCCTCTGCCACGGCGGACCTATCAACACCCCGGAAGACGCTGATCGCGTGATTCATGCTACTGGCTGCGTCGGCTTTGTCGGTGCGTCGAGCCTCGAGCGCATGGGTGTCGAGGCACCGCTGACCAATCTGACACGCGAGTTCAAATCCATCACGGTGAAACGAAAGAACTGATAGTTCCTGTATGGCAACCATCGCGGTCATCGGCACACTGGATTCCAAGGGGGAGGAACACGCCTTCGTGGCGGAGAAGATCCGAGCCCGGGGCCATCGCGTGCTGCTCGTCGATGTCGGCACCGGCGGACCACCGACGATCACCCCTGATTTCACCCGTGACGAGGTGGCCGCAGCGGCAAACGCCGATCTAACACAACTACTGGCCCGTCGGGACCGCGGTGAGTGCATGGAGGCCATGAGCCGCGTCGCCCCCGTCTTTCTATCACAACTGGCGGCGGCTGACGAAATCCATGGAGTGGTTTCCCTCGGCGGAGGAAGCGGCACCGCGATCGCCACCGCGGCGATGCGGGCGCTCCCGATCGGTTTCCCCAAACTGATGGTTTCCGTTCTGGCAGCCGGGAACACCGCTCCCTACCTCGGCACGACCGACATCGTGATGATGCCGGCCATCGCCGACATCGCGGGGCTCAACCGTCTGTCAAAACTGATCCTCACCCGCGCCGCCGGAGCCATCTGCGGCATGGTGGAGGAGGAACCGGACATGGCGGATTCGCGACCACTGGTCGTCGCCAGCATGTTTGGGAACACAACGGCCTGCGTCAGCGAGGCGAAGCGCATCATCGAGGAGGCAGGCTACGAAGTCCTTGTCTTCGCCGCCACCGGGACCGGCGGTCGATCGATGGAAGCCCTCATCAAAAGCGGTCTCGCCGCAGGCGTTCTCGATCTAACCACCACCGAACTGGCAGACGAACTGGTGGGCGGAATCCTCAGCGCCGGTCCTGACCGCATGAACGCGGCGGCCCTCGCCCGGGTGCCTGCGGTGATCGCGCCCGGCTGCCTGGACATGGTCAATTTCGGAGAACCCAGCACCGTCCCACCGCATTTCGCCGGACGCCATTTCTATCAGCACACGCCGCAGGTCACCCTGATGCGGACGACTCCGGCTGAATGCTCGGAACTCGGCCGCATCCTTGCGGAGAAGGTGAACCGCTACCAGGCACCCGCCGCGATCATGATCCCGAGGAAGGCCCTGAGTGCCCTCGGCGCGCCGGGTCAGCCGTTTCACGATCCCGCCGCGGACGAAGCCCTTTTCCAATCCATCAGAACCCACTCGGAAGTCTCCACCGAGGAGCTCGACGAGGAAATCAACAGCCCGGTTTTCGCCAGAGCCTGCGCGGAAAAGCTGCTCCACCTGATGAAAGCAGCACCGGCTGCTACCGACCATTCCTGAACCTGAAATTCAAATGATATCCCGTATTCTATCAATCGCCTTCATCGGCATGTTCGGTGCGTCCACCGCATCGGCGGCTCCCCACCGGCTCGAAGTCCTGTTCCTGGGTGATGACGGCCATCATGAACCGCTCGAACGCTACCGCGTCATCAAGCAATCGCTTGGCACGCAGGGTTTCAATTTCACCTACGTCGAGGATCTCGCCCAGATCACCCGCGCGAATCTCGACCAATATGATGCGCTGATCGTTTATGCGAATCATGAGAAAGAGCAGCTTCCGGCGGACATTCTCCCGTGGGTGAAGGATGGCGGCGCGTTGGTGGCCCTCCACTGCGCCTGCGGGAATTTCCATCCGTCCAAGGAATGGTTGGACCTCGTCGGTGGTCGTTTCAAAAGTCACGAAGGCCATGAGTTCAGTCCGAAGACCGTTGATCCGGATCTCCCGATCACCAAGGACCTGCCGGAGCTGAAATGCTGGGATGAAACCTATCAGCACCAGGATCTCACGGCGGACCGCCGTCTGCTCCAGGTCCGCGAGCCGATGAACAAGGACGAAACAGCGCCTGAGCCGTGGACCTGGACCCGCACCGAAGGCAAGGGTCGCGTGTTCTACACCGCCAGCGGTCATGATCTCCGCTGCTGGAATGATAAGGCCTATCAGACGCTCGTGAAGCGCGCCATCTTCTGGGCGATCAGTGAGGAGAAAGCTGCGGAATTCGCGCGTTTCAACCTTCCAGCGCTGGAAACCGAAATCCCGCAGGTCGCCGACCGCACGCATCCTGAAATCCCGATGATGGAGCTGCAAAAGCCGCTTTCCCCCGCCGACAGTGCCGCGCACACCCAGGTTCCTGTCGGTACGAAGCTGGTCCTCTTCGCCAGCGAACCGATGGTGATCAACCCCATCGCCATCGACTGGGATACGAAGTCCCGTGCGTGGGTGGTCGAGAGTTTCGGTTATCCTAACAATGTTCCCGACGAACCCGGCACCGGACAGGACAACATCAAAATCCTCGAAGACACTGACGGTGACGGACACGCGGACAAGGTGACCGTATTCGCCGAAGGCCTGCGCCACTGCACCACCAGTGTTTTTGTCAAAGACGGCGTGGTCGTCACCGACGGCAGGGACATCGTCTATCTGGGCGATGAAAATGGCGATGGCAAGTCCGACGTCCGCAAGGTGCTGGCCACCGGACTGGGAATCAACGACACCCATGCAGCGACCTCGCAGTTTCTTCGCGGTATCGACAACTGGATCTACGCCACCGTCGGCTACAGCGGCGTGGACATCGATCTCGCCGGACAAAAGCACAAGTTTCTCCAAGGGGTGTTCCGTTTCCGCCCTGATCTTTCGAAACTGGAACTCCTTCAGAATACCACCAACAACACCTGGGGCCTTGGCTTCACCGAGCAGGGTGACGTCATCGGCTCCACGGCTAACAACAACCCGTCGTGGATACTTTCCATTCCTGCCGCTGCTTATGCCGGATCCGGAATCCCGCAGCCGAGGACGCCGCGTCTCGACACTTCTGCCAAGGCTTCGAATGCGCGAAAAGAACCGTCGGGACTCAAACCCACAAAACTTTACCCCAACACCCTTGATGTCACCCAGGTGGACCAGATCGGCGCCTACACCGCTGCGGCCGGACATCAGTTTTACACAGACCGGATTCTCGACAGCATTTTTTTTCCCAACAACGCCTTCATTTGCGAGCCCACCGGCCATGTCGTCACCACCGGAGATGTGCAGGACAATGCCTCGCTCAAGCAAACCATCCTGCGGGGAAACAACGCCTTCGCCAGCGCCGACGCCTGGGCAGCTCCCGTCGCCGCCCGTGTGGGACCGGACGGTGCCCTGTGGATCGCGGATTGGTATAATCCCATCATCCAGCACAACGTCGTCTTCCGCTACTTCAACCCCGCCCGCAGTTACGACCAACCTCACAGTCCCTATCAGATCGGTAAGGACAAGGGACCGGGCAAGGGCAACGCTTACGAAACCCCGCTCCGCGACAGCAAACACGGCCGTATCTGGAGGATCGTCCCGGTCCACGCGCCGCTGCGCAAAGAGACAGGCCTCGATCCTTCAAAACCTGATTCGCTGGTTGCCGGGCTGTCCTCTCATTCCCAACTGATCCGTCTTCAGGCCCAGCGTCTTCTCGTTGAGCACGGAGGAAAACAGGCGGTTCCGGCTTTGGCGAAACTCGTCGCCACCTGCGCGGTGCCCGCTGGCAGCCACCAACCACTCGCCGCCATCCACGCGGTATGGACTCTCGAAGGACTCGGCGAATCCAGCAAGGCGGTCTCTGGCGCTCTCGTCTCGTCCCAGCCGTTGCTCCGCCGCCATGCGATGCTGGCCTTGGGTGCCGCCGATCCCGCCGTGGTGGCAGCCCTCCCGGATTTGATAGAAAAAACCGAGGCTCCCCGTGAGCTCCTCTTCGTCCTCACCACCGCCGCACTCGCAGCCCCCGATCCGAAAATTTCTTCCGCACTCTGGAAAATGGTGAACGCCGGACAAGACTTGGACGCGACTCTGCGGGAGGCTGCGCGACTCGCCTTGCGCCACCAGGGTCCCACCCTTTTCATGGCTGACTTCAACAACTTCAAAGTCAACACCCCCGCCACGTGGATCGACAACGAGATCACATCTATCATTACCCGCCTGGCAGCCGGTCAGGATCGTGCTGCACTCACCGGTCTGGCAACCACCGCGCCACCCGCGCTGCGTTTGCAAATTGAAAAAATCCTCGCCGCGCCTCCGATAGTTGACCGGACTCCGGTCGAAGTGCCCGACCGTTTCATCGCCGGTCGTGATGCCTACATGAAATCGTGCGTCGAATGTCATCAGGCGGATGGAAACGGCGTGCAGGACACATTCCCTCCCTTGACCGGCTCCGAGTGGGTCAAGGGTGATCGGAAGACCATGTTGCGCATTGTTCTAGGAGGACTTTCCGGACCCGTCGAAGTCAAAGGCATGAAGTTCAACGGCGTCATGCCGGGGCACATTCAGATGAACGATACCGAAATCGCCCGGATCGCCAGCTTCGTCCGGTTCGCATTTGGCGAACTCAAGGAAAAGCCCGTGACAGATGATGAAGTCCGATCGCTCCGACCCGACGTGGATAAACGGAAATTCGTGCCGTGGACCCTGCCTGAATTGCGCGACTTGAAGCCTTGATCCGTCCCCTAGCAGAAAATATCTTTATGATAACCCCGCCCCTGAGACTCATCCTCCTCTCCGCCATCGCACTCGTGCCGGCCATGGGACTCGCCGCTCCGCAGGATCCGGCAAGCATTGCCACCAGTGGGGCGAAATTCGCACCACGCACCAACACCAAGTTGCTGCGCGTTCTGCTAGCAGGCTCCGGTTCCGCCCATGACTTCCCCCGCTTTTTCCTCGGCACCGACGCGCAGACGCTGAAAGCGACCGGCAGCATGGACATTGCGGCGACACCGAATCTCAATGAAGCACTCAACCTGCTGCCGCAGGCCGACGTGCTGGTTTTCAGCGGCAACCACGACCAGTGGGGAAAGCCGGAGTTCCAGAGCCTCCTCAATGACTTCGCGGATTCCGGTAAAGGCCTGGTATTTGTTCATGCAGCTATCTGGACCCATCCGGCTTGGGAAAACTACAACCGGCACTTCATTGCAGGTGCGACCAGCAGCCATGGCAAAGGCGAGTTCACCGTTACCGTGAAAAACGCCACGCATCCTGTCATGAAAGGCGTGCCTCCGTCTTTCCAGATCGCCGACGAGAGCTATCGCCACGAATTCCTGGAACAGGCGAAGGTCCAGGTTCTTGCGGAAAACACGCATGAGGGGAAAACCCACGCCAGTGTTTGGATCACAGAGGACCCGAAAACGAAGATCGTCAACATCACCCTCGGCCATGACGATGCGGCCCACGAGAATACCGCTTTCAAGACCATCCTGATCAATTCAGTGAACTGGGTGGCAGGTCGGTAGAGAAAATCAGTCGATGATCTTCCGCATCGGGATCATGTTGGAGTATTCGAAGCCCTGCTTTTTGAAGAACTCCTGGGACTCCGCGCTGATCTTGTCGGTCAGCAAAGTGATGCGCTTGAACTGCTTCTTGTGGGCAAACTCCGTGACATAGTCCAACAGCATCGCGCCGTAACCCTGGCCGCGGTGGTCGGGATGGATCACCACGTCTTCCATCAGAATGACAAAACCGCCGCAGGCGGTGGAGATGGTGAAAAGCAGGTTCACCATGCCGAAGATCCGGTCCTTGTTTCTAACTACGAAGATCCGGCCACGGTTCGGCTGTTCGAGAATGAGCTGTAGGCCGCGTTCCTGCACCGCGCGGTCGGGCGAGAAATCACCCGATAGAGCGAAAAGGTTCATCACCAGTTCGGTGAGGGCGGGAAGGTCCTCAATGGTGGCGGGCTCGACGACAGGCCGGTCCTGCTCCTGCCCGTTCTTCGCTGGATCCATCGCACTTTTCACGGCGGGGACTCTGACATCATTTTCAGGAGTTCGGACACAAAATTTTACCGGGTGCTGAAAAAACCTCCTCCAGCCCGGTCAATCCAACAAATCAGGCCGGTTCGCCCGGGTTCGGGCGGCGGCCTGTTGCGCCTTCCACTCCCCGATTTTCCGATGATTTCCGGAAATCAGGACCTCCGGCACAGTCATGCCCCGGAATTCGATCGGCCGGGTGTAGGCCGGGGCTTCCAGTCGGTTTGGGTCGGAAAACGACTCGTCCACCGGCGAACGCTCGTCGCCCAGCGCACCGGGCAGCAGGCGGATCACCGCGTCGCAAAGCACGGCGGCGGCGAGCGCACCGTTGGTTAGGATGTAGTCGCCGATCGAGATTTCATCATCCACCAGCGAGTCGATCACCCGCTGGTCCACCCCTTCGTAATGTCCGCAGAGGATCAGCAGGTGATCCGCCGTCGCTAGGTCAGCGGCGACCGCTTGTTTGAACGGCCTGCCCTGGGGCGTCATCAGGATCACCCGCGTAGTTGGTCCGCGTAGTGCTTCCACGGCTGCGAACAGCGGTTCCGGTTTCAGCAACATCCCCTGCCCCCCACCGCACAGCGAATCATCCACCCGCCGATGCTTGTCCACCGACCAATCCCGCAACTGGTGCCCCCTCACCTCCACGATCCCCGCCGCGCGCGCGCGCTGGATGATCGAGTCGCTCAACGGCGCGAGCGCCACCTCGGGAAACAACGTCACGATATCAATCCGCATGCCGCCGACTGTAACGACCGCCGCAACCATTGGAAACAAAACGTCACAATCGTTTTTCTGATTGACCGCAGGGCGGCGTAACTATTGGACGCATGCGCACACTCGCACGACTGGTTTCCCGAACCCGCCACGCATGAAAATCATCATCCTTTCCCGGAATCCGCAGCTCTACAGCACCGACGCCCTCGTCAAAGCCGCCGAGTCGCGGGGCCACGAAGTCCGCGTGGTCGATTACCTCCGCTGCTACATGAACATCACCTCGCGCAAGCCACGAATCTACGTGGACGGCGAGGAACTCGTCGCGGATGCCATCATCCCGCGGATCGCCGCACGGCATACTTTTTATGGAAACGCCGTCGTCCGTCAGTTCGAGATGATGAATGTTTTCACTCTCAACGAATCGGTGGCCATCGCCCGTTCGCGCGACAAGCTGCGCTCGCTGCAGATCCTCGCCAAGCGCGGGATCGGACTGCCGGTCACCGGCTTCGCCCACCACACGGAAGCCACCGGCGAGCTCATCAAGATGTGCGGCGGTGCGCCGCTCGTGATCAAGCTGCTGGAAGGTACCCAGGGTGTCGGCGTGGTTCTGGCAGAAACCGCGAACGCGGCGGAATCCGTTATCGAAGCATTCAAGGGATTGAACGCGAACATCCTCGTCCAGGAATTCATCAAGGAAGCCGAGGGCGCGGACATCCGCTGCATCGTTGTTGGTGGAAAAGTCGTTGCCTCCATGAAACGTCAGGGCGCACCCGGCGAATTCCGATCCAACCTCCACCGCGGCGGCTCCTCAGCCAGCGTCAAGATTTCCTCGGACGAGCGCGCCGTGGCCATCAGCGCCGCCAAAGCCATGGGACTCAACGTCGCCGGAGTCGATCTCCTGCGCTCGAACCATGGTCCGGTGGTGATGGAAGTGAACTCCTCGCCCGGCTTGGAAGGCATTGAACAATCCTCGAAAAAAGACGTCGCAGGCATGATCATCGAGTTCATCGAACGCACGGCTGTGAAGCCGTCGAAGCCGACGGACAAGTGAGCCGTGAAATCCGGCCGGATGGAAAATCCGGCGGGCTTTCCAATAGGCGTGATTCCTGCCGGATTTCATAGTCCGGGCATGATCGTTCCATGGTTGGTGTTTATCGGTTTTGTGCTGCTCATGCTGGCACTGGATCTCGGCGTGTTTCATCGGAAATCCCACGTGGTGGGGTTCAAGGAATCGCTGGGCTGGTCGGCGGTGTGGATCACGCTGGGGTTGTCGTTTTCCGTGCTGGTTTACTTCGCGTATGAGAACCATTGGTATGGTCTCGGAAATGCGCACGACGCGGTGGACGGGCTGATCAACAACGGTCGGCTTGCCGCGACAAAATACCTGACCGGCTACGTGGTGGAGAAATCGCTGAGCGTGGACAACATCTTCGTCATCGCAATGGTCTTCGGCTCCCTCGCAGTGCCGCCGCGCTATCAGCACCGGGTGCTCTTCTGGGGCATCCTCGGCGCCCTGCTGATGCGCGGGGCGATGATCGGGATCGGTGCCTCGCTGGTGCAGAATTTCCACTGGGTGCTCTATCTGTTTGGGGGCTTCCTGATCCTCACCGCGCTCAAAATGCTTTTCATGAAGGAAAAGGAGGAGCATCCGGAGAACAACATCGTGGTGCGTTGGATCAGCCGGCATTTCCCGATCACGAAAAACTATCACGGCCAGCACTTCATGGTGAAAGCCGGCGGTGGGAAATCGCTGGAAGCGGCGGAGCCGGGGCAGGAGATCGTTGTGGATCCCGTGGTACAGGCCGCGCCGAAGGGAAAATGGCTGCTCACGCCGTTGTTCGTCTCACTGCTGCTCGTCGAGCTGACGGATCTGATTTTCGCGGTCGATTCCATTCCCGCCATTTTCGCGATTACGGCGGATCCGTTCCTCGTTTTCACCAGCAATGTCTTCGCCATTCTCGGCCTGCGTTCGCTGTATTTCGCCCTGGCGGGCATGATCCATCAGTTCCGCTATCTCAAGCCCGCGCTGTCGATCGTGCTGCTGGTGGTGGGCGCGAAAATGCTGGCGGCGAAGCCCCTGAAACTCTGGCTGGGCGACTCATTCAACCTGATCATCCTCGGCGCGATCCTCGGCATTCTGGCTCTGGGAGTGATTGCCTCGCTGGTGGCGGGCAAAAAGGAGGTGTCGGTGTGATGATGACCGCCCGCATGGCGTTCAGTGGTCGGTTTTCAGAATGAAATTTCACAGATGTCTGTGGAATGCACACAGCTCTCGGCTTTTCGTCTGTCTTCCGGACATTGAACCCCGTACGAGAGGTTTCACACCGCTTCTTCCTCCACCACCATCGAGAGTGGCGCGTGATCGATCACCCACACCGCGGCCTCGCTGATGGAGGTGACCGCTTCATTCGCACCCGCATCGCGCAGCGTCCGGAAGTCCGCGGCGGTGTTTCCAACAGCTCCCCACATTCCGACGATGATTCTCAGATCGGGGAAAGCGGCGCGTAGTTTTAGGCACAGGTATCGCACCTGATTGACCGATGTGGGAGAGACCGCGGAAACGCAGACGATGTTGGCATTCTCCTCACGAACCCACGCCACGAGTTCGCCTGTCACCATCTTTGCTGAAGCGTTCCGGGCTTCGTACCCTTGGTGCTTGAGCTGCATGGCCAGCATGTTGCCGGCGAGTTCGTCACGCCAGGCTTTCGCCGGCACGCAGCAGATGCCAAAGCCCTGATCGTATTCCATCACCGGCTGCATCGCGGTACTTTCCTGCCGGAGTTCCAGATCCTCCAGAATCCCCAGCATGCCGCGCTCGACGAACTCGAGCTGCTCCGTTTCTAACAATCCAGACCGGTGGTCGGATTCGGCAGCGATGATCACCGGGACAAGCACGGAATCAAAAAGGTCGCCCAATGGATTCGATTTCAGATAGGTATCCACCAGCTCCATTTCTTCATGTTCACCCACCCGGTGCAGCCGGTGGTAGCAATCCTCCGCCGGAGTCAGTGACTCGTCATCGCTGAGCGCGATGCTGAGAAACGCCAATCGCGGGATGTGCCGTCCCATCACGACCAGACAGACAGTTAGAGGAGTGGCCAGCACGAGTCCCACCGGTCCCCACAGCCACGTCCAGAACAGAGCCGCGACGATCAGGGCGATGGGCGTGACTCCCGTGCTCGATCCGTAGAGCCAGGGTTCCATGACGTTGTTGCTCATCAGCTCGATCACGATGTAGAGGCTGATGGTGAGAAGAGGCGCCATCCATCCGTCTGAAATCGCGAGCGACAGCACTATCGGAAATGCCGCCGCGATCCACGGGCCGACATAGGGAATGAAGCGCAGGACCGTCGCCAGCGCGCCCCAGAGAAGCGCGTTCGGCACGCCGATGAAATACAGCCCGACCGCCACAGCGATGCCATAGCTTGCGTTCACGATCAACTGCATCTGCAGGTATTTGGATACCCGCGATCCGGCGTCATCCATCGCCCGCGAGGTAGCACTGATCCTTCCCTGTCCGATCAGCCGGATCATGCGGTTCCGCAGGTCCTCCCGCTCCAACAGCATGAATACGAGCAACAACAGCACCAGCGCACCCGTTCCTAACGGACCCAACACCGGCGCAATTACAAGCTGCACGAATTCCAGCCGTTTGTCCGGCCCGTTCACAATCTCCACCGGCTGCGGTGGTGGGCCAGACTTGTTAGCCGATCCCGCCACCAGCGGCGACTCTCCGTCGAGACCTCCTGGCAGATCCTTTTTCAGCTCCTCCAGCGTATTTGAAATCCTCGAAAAAGGGCCGTTGTCCGGGATCCGCACGGACCGCAGCTTGGTGCGGATATTCTCCTTGTAGTTGGGAAGCGTCACCGCCATGTCCATCGCCTGGCGGGTGATAACCCAGCCCGCCCCAAGCGTTAGGCCGAACATGATCGCCACCACGAACAACACAGCCCCCACCCTGCCCATCCATCGCTGGAATCGGCTGACCAGTGGTGCCAGCATGAAGGTGAGCAAGGCGGCCAGTGCCAGCGGCACGAGCAGTTCCCGCCCGAAGTAGAGTGAGGAAATGATGAAGGCCGTTAGCAGGACATTGGAAATCGTGGACAACGAATCCGCCTGCGAGGCTTTTTTAATCGGAATGGCCATGGGAAATTTTCGCTCAGACCGCCTGCTTGAGAGTTTCCAACACGACGATGTGGTTCAACACTGGTGGCAGGAGTTCCTCGCTGATCATCTGTTTGCAGTCCGGCATCACGAGTTCGTCGAGCAGCACGTCCTTGTAATCGTTCCGTCCCATTTCCTCGCCCTGTTGGAGCGTCATGAGCGCGGAAGTCGCGCCGAAAAGATCGGCCGCGCCTTGCACGGCTACGGCAAAAATACCCCACGCCCCCGAGTCCTTGCCGGGCGTTCCACCCATTTCTCTGACATTCGCGGAAAGCCGTGCGGCGGACTTCGCATGTTCGGCACGGATGCGGCGCAGTTCGTCGGCCGCGGGCGTGTCGGCAAGGGCTTCAAGCGCCTGGCCGTAGGTTTCGACGGCGGAGAGTTCTCCTCGGAGGAGAGAGTTGCAAACGGTGATGCAGTGGTCGTTGAGAGAATTCATGATGGGAGTGGTGGGTTGTAACCGGGTCGCTCATCGCACACCGGGTGCCAGTCGTGAATCGCCTGAAACTCAAGGGTTCCAGCCCCTTCATCCGGTCATTCTGCAAATTTTCTGAACCACTGGATTGCATCGTGCACGGCGACCTACCAACGGGTTCTTCAAGCGGCTTGCCGCCACCGGGGTTTCCCGCTTGATTGGCCGCATGCTGCGCCGGTTGGCCGTTCCACTCATTCTCGTTCTCGCCATTCTCGCGGCATCCTCCGGCCTCCTGCGGCTGCGGTTCGACACGGACATCCTCTCGATGATGCCCGCCGATCTGCCGGAAGTGAAAGGGCTGAAAGCGTTCCATCAGGCGTTTTCCCGCGACAACGAGCTGATCATGCTCATCGAGGGCGGTGAGGCCGACGAAGGCAGCATGCCCGCCGCTGCGGAGTCGTTGGCAGAACATCTGGAAACGGATGGAGTCGTCAAACGCGCCCGCTGGAAACCCCGCTGGAGTGATGAACCGGAAGGCATCGCCGAGCTGCTCGCGTATCTCTGGCTGAATGGCGATCCCTCGGCGACCAAGGCGATGGCCGAGCGCTTGTCCCCTGTCCGCACGAGTGCGACGATGAGAGAGTCCGTGGGAAAAATCGGCACGGCGATGGAAGGCATGTCGATGGTGATGCTCGCCCACGATCCCTGCGGATTTCTCGATCACCCGGCGGTCACCCAGCTCACGTCCACCGAGCAGGGTGGCGAGGCATTCGAGAGCCCGGACGGTCGATCTCACCTGCTCTTTGCCGAAGCTCCGGGCGCGATCAAAGGCTATCGGGAAGCCGACATGTGGCTGAAGAAAATCCGCGCCTCGGTCGCCACCTGGCAGACCGGCGAGGGAAAAGGCCTGAACGTCCGTCTCACGGGAGAACCGGCGTTTTCCTCGGAAATCGGCGTGGCGATGGAATACGATCTCAGCGGTTCCATCAGCATCACGCTCGGGTTGATCGGCATCCTGTTTTGGTGGATGCAGCGGCGCTTCAGTCTTCTGCTAGGACTTGTCGGAGTGCTGGTGATCGTCTTCGCCGTGGCACTGGGCATCGCCGGATGGCTCTACGGCGAGCTGAGCATCATGGCGCTGAGTTCCATCGAAATCCTCATCGGTCTTGCGGTGGACTACGGACTGGTGATCTGCCAGGAAGCGAAAGTCGCCGGTCACGACAAACACGAACTGCGGAAATCCTCCGGTCCGCCGGTGATGTGCGGGGCGATCACGACAACGGTGGTTTTCCTCGCGCTCAACCTCGGCGGGCTGCCCGGCATGGCGCAGTTAGGAACCATCGTCGCCATCGGACTGGCGGCGGCGGGCATTCTCATGCTGGTGATCTATCTGCCGTTTGTCGCGAAGTTCGGCGTTGATCGTGCGCCTGCCCGGGGCGATGGAAAATTCCTGCCTCGCCACAAGATGGCGTGGTCCGTCACCGGCGCGCTCGTGATGGCAGCCACTGCCATCCTGCTCATCCACGGCATGCCCGGTGCCGAGTTCGACTCGAAGATCATGCGTCCCCGTCACAGCAACGCGATGGAATCGTTCGAGCACATCCAGAAGGATTTCCCAAGCTGGAGCGGCAATTCCCTCGGCCTCGTCGTGGAAGCGGACAACGACACTGAAATGCTCCAGCGCATCGCCGAAGCGCAGCAACGCGTCCTGACGATCAAAAAATACGGCTCCATCAGCGAGGGAAAACTCCCCGCCGGCTGGTGGCCCGACGCGGCGATACAATCCGTGAACCGCCCGTTGTTAGCGCAACTCTCCGCCGACCGCGCACGCCTGCTCATGGAAGCCGATGCCGCGGGTTTCACTGAGGAAGGAATCGCTCTGGGCAAATCCGTGCTCGAAGCCATGGCCCGCCAGACCGCGGAAACAGCCGTGGTTTTCCCGAAATCCGAATCCGCTCGCGAGGTGATGCGCCTGTTCGTCTCCCGGAAGGAAAACGGCGGAGGCTATCTGCTCGGTAACATCGAACCGGCAGTGGGTATCGATCCCGCAGGAAAGGATTACGAGAGCTTCCGGTCGATCACCGGCAATGGCATCTGGCTCAGCGGCTGGGCGCTTTTCAAGCCCGCCATCTCGCGACTGGTCAGCAAGGACATGACCCGCATGCTCGTCCCGATGTTCATCCTGCTCGTCGGCATGATGATCGTGATTTTCCGCAAGGCTGGGGATGTGGCCTTGGCGCTTTTTGCGATGGTGGTCTGCACCATCCTCTTGTTAGCCATCATGAGCGTCGCCGGACTGAAGTGGAATTTCGTCAACCTCATGGCCACCCCGCTCCTGCTCGGTACGGGCATCGACTACGCCATCCACGTCACCCTCAGCCTGCGCCGCACCCATGGCGACTATCAGGAACTCTGGCAGGGCACGGGAAAGGCACTGCTTTTCTGCGGAGCTTCGAATGTCATTGGCTTCGGTTCGCTCGTATTCTCGTCGAGCGATGCGCTGGTGAGCCTGGGAATGGTCTCCGTGATCGGCATCCTGTTGAGCATGGGCGTTTCGATTTTCCTGCTGCCGGGCTGGAGGACGAGGTGAATCATGGCGCATTTCCTGCTCAGAAAATGCGTGTAAAGTTCCTTGATCACCGCCGGGGCTGAAATAGGTTGCCGATTATCAAACGAATCCGCAAGTTACCCAAAAGGCAGACATTCCGAGGCGCGCATTCTGCCTTCGTAATGGTTTCATTCGCAGTCGTCACGCCGGTGCTGGCCGATTGGAAGGATGATATCGGCTATACCCGTCTTCAGCTTCTGGCAGGTTCCGACCTGCCGACCGCACCAAGCCAAGGATTCACCCAGGTGGAGGCTTTCGAAATTGCGACGAATTACACGCCGGACACCGCGAACTTGAATTTCACAGGGAAAACCTTCGCTTTGAAATCCGGTTCCTCCGGCATCAGCAACCATGCGACGACGGTCGCCAATAACTTCTATGGCAACGCCACAAGCCTGCTCACCGGCAACATTCCGGTCGATCTTTACAACGTCAACAGTTACGTCGGCACCGAATTTCTCAAGGTCGGCTCCTTCAGCGAACCCGCTGTGGATACGCACGCGGTCCACAACCACAGTTGGGTAACGACGAGCACCTATGCCTCCGCCGCCGAAGCGAACCAGCGGCTCGATTACGCCATCAACCGCGATGGCTTCGTCTGCGTGGTCGGTGAAAACAACGGCAACACCACCCTGCTCCCCGATCTCTTCGGTCAGGGCTATCACACGATCTCGGTGGGCCTCGCCAACGGATCGCACAGCGCCGGATTCACCACGCTCGACGGCAGCGGAAGAATCAAGCCGGACATCGTCGCGCCGGACGGCTACACCAGTTTCGCCACGCCGATGGTATCGAGCGCTGCGGGACTGCTCTACTCGAAACTGACGGATCTGGCACCCACGTTTGTACCCGCGCTCGTGCCCGCCGACAAGCCCCGCGTCATCAAGGCGCTACTGTTAGCCTCCGCCAGCAAGGATACGGTCGCCTCGTGGACCAACACTTCCACCCGGCCGCTGGACATCCGATACGGGGCCGGCGAGCTGAACATCAACCACGCCTACAACGATCTCCGCGCCGGACGGGTGGCCGCATCCAACAGCACGTTTCTCAAATCCCGCGGCTGGGCGGCGGAGAGCGTCAGCGGAAATTCCTCGAAGACCTACTATTTCACCATCCCCGCCGGCTCCACCTCCCCTCCCTTCTGCGCGGCTCTCACCTGGCACCGCGTGATCACGGACAACCGCTCCGGTTCCAGTTTTGGAAATCTCACCACCTCGATGGCGAACCTCAACCTCCACCTCTATCAAGCCAACGGCTTCGCTCCCGGCAACGTGATTTCGGAAAGCCTGAGCGCGGTGGACAATGTGGAGCTGATCTATCAATCCGCCCTTGCTCCGGGAAACTACGCACTGGTCGTGGAAAACACCTCCGCCGCAGCCACCAACTACGGCCTCGCCTGGCACAGCCTGCCGGCCGTGAGCATCGTCGCCACAATTCCTAACGCCCGCGAGATCGACCAACAACAAGGCCTGATCACCATCACCCGCAACGGCGACACCACCCTGCCGCTTTACGTGCCGGTCTGGGTCAGCGCCAGTGCCCTTGCCAACACCGGCTTTCAACCACTCCCTTCCAGCGTCACGATCCCCGCGGGTCAAAGTTCCACCACTCTGCCGGTCATCCCCATCACCGATGATTTGGCCGAGGGAAGCCGCAGCGTCACCGTCGCGATCGCCTCGGATTTCGGCCTCGTTAGAGGTCCCGTGCAAACGGCGGTGGTGACCATCGAGGACAAACCCTTCGACACCTGGCGCTTCGCGAATTTCACCAGTGTTGAACTCAACGACTCAGGAACTAGCGGAGCAAATGCCGATCCCGATGGCGACCAGCTTCCGAACCTGATCGAATACGCGATGAACCTTGATCCGAAAAATCCCGGTATCGCTCCGGTCACCAGCGGCATCGAAAGCAACTACCTATCCATCTCCGCCACCAAGAACACCGCCGCCACCGATATCACCTGGAGCGCGGAAGTGTCCGCCGACCTTGCGAACTGGAGTCCTGCGGTCATCCTCACCAATACGACCAACACTTTCACCGCCCGCGATAGCGTTGCCACCAGTACTGCCGAAAAGCGCATGCTTCGGCTGAGGATCACCCGGCCGTAGTCCGCACAGTCCCCTGTGCGGCTTTGCTCTGAAGACCGCACAGAGGACTGTGCGGACCACCTCTATTGCGCTGTCGTCACCGGAAAAAACCGACGGGCTCCGGAAACAGGAAAACTCATCTGCACGTTTCCGCCGGTGCCTGAAACATTCACCGCGACCGGAGACCAAAAGCCGGAAAGTGTGTACGACGATTCCAGCCGATAGATCCTGCCCGATGCCGTGGCAAATGTGACTTGGAAGTCAGCCCCTGAGACCACGCCGCTCGCTATCAAGCGGCTGGTGGCATTGTTCGGATTCGTTCCCGCAAAGAACTCCTGGAGATTGCTGAAACCGTCGCCGTCATTGTCGAGAGAAGCATCCGAGGCGTTTGCAGCACTGAGACCCGGTGTCGTGTTTTCATAGGCGTCTGGCAGGCCGTCGTGATCACCGTCGGTGGAGGTCACGGAGATCCTGTTGGAAAACCCGGAGCTGTCTCCCGTCGCCTGTGAAGTGGCGGTGGCGGAAATCGATTTTCCGGCGGTAACGATCGCCGGAAGGATCACGCCGATGTTCGCATTTCCGCTCCCATCAGTCGTGACGACCGCCTGGCCGAGGTAGTTTTTTCCATCAGCAGGAAATCCGGATGGGGAGGCGAAGAACTCGATGATGAAGGCGGTGCCGGGCGTGCTCGCCAGAGTGCCGGAAATTGTCGTGGTCGTCGATAGGACAGCGGTGTTGAGAACGGGAGCCGCCTGGGAATGGTTGGAAGTATCATAGACGCCGATTCCGTCCTGACCGTTGCCGTAGATCGAATTCCGTTGGAACGTATGTCCGGCAGAGCTGGCCACGAACACAGCGATGCCGCGACCGCTGTTCCCTGAGATAATGTTGGACGCACCGGCAGTGGTCCCACCCACGAGAGTGTTCTGCGCCCCGCCTGAAATCGAGATGCCTTCGAACTGATTGGTGAATGCTGCGGTGCCCGTCGCGCCAAGTCCGATGGTGTTGTTCTGGATGAAATTCCCGCTCGTCCCGACATCGGCCTCCAGCACACCCACGCTGTAGAAAAGGCCGTTGCCTGAAATCAGGTTGCCGGTGCCCGGTCCGCCGCCGAGGTGGTTCGCGGTTGCCCCGCCGGTGAGGTAAACTCCGGCGAATCCATTCGGAACCGCTGCTGTCCCGGCGGGATTGGTTCCGATGTAATTTCCATACGCCGCATTGTTGACCGAACCACCGAAGGCAAGTCCGACCGTGCCATTCCCAGATAGAACATTCCGCTGACCGGGGAGCACACCTCCCACTTGGTTGCCCGTCGCGCTCCAATTGACCGCGACCCCGGCAAAGCAGTTGCCAATCGCGCTGTTTCCATCCGGAGCAGTGCCCACAAAATTGCCGGAGACCGTGTTGCCCGTCGTTCCCGCATCGGCGATGCGCAGTCCTTCGGAGGTGTTTCCTGAAATGACGTTGCCGGTGAACGAATTGTTGGAAGCACCCGCGACCAGGTAGGAGCCCACCACACTGTTCGCAACCGCCGCCGTGCCAGCGGCGTTGAGGCCGATGGTATTTCCCTCCACCCGGTTGTTGGAGACTCCGGTGCCGGTGATCCAGATCCCCGCGTCCGTGTTTCCGGAGATGACATTGCGCGGGCCGATGATGTTGTGGTGGGTGGAGTCGATGAAAATGACGCCGCCCTTGAGGTTCGGCAGAGCTGCTGTTCCATCGCTATTGGTCCCGATGTAGTTGCCGATGATCGTGTTTCCGGTGGTGGCCGGACCGGAAACCCATACCCCATATTGGGTATTTCCTGATAGCACGTTGCGGTCGGACGGTGACGTGCCGCCGATGAAGTTGTTGCTGGCTCCGTCGGAAATGAAAATGCCTTGCGTCGCGTTCGGTGATGCGTTGTTTCCCGTGCCGTCGAGTCCCGCCCAGCAGGCGGACATTCTGTTACCGGTGGCGTCCGGATAGAGGATCGCCATGCCGACCCATGGAAACTGTTGCACGCCAATTCCCTTCACCGTGCAGTTGGCTTGATAGAAAAACAGCCCGGGGACGGAACCGGCTTCCGGCAGCAGTTTCGAGCCATTGAGAAACACCAGCGGCTTGCCCGCGTACCCAGGCTGGGTGGTGGCGTCGATGGTGACTCCGTTGACCGCCAGCGGCGGCAGATAGCCGGTAGGCTTGATCGTGAAAACATTGTTAGAGAAACCCGGATCGCTCTGCGGAATATTGAAAGTGACCGTGCTTCCCGGATGATCCATCGCGTAATACATCGCCGCGCGCAGGCTGCCGGTTCCGCCGTCTGCGGTGGTGGTGACGACCGGGGAAACTGCCACCGTCGGTGGGCCGTAGAGGTAGGCCATGAGAGCGCGGTCGCCAGGGCTGAGGGCGAAGTTGCTCATGCGCTTCTGGTATTTTTCGTAGCCGGGTTTCGGCTGGAGCGTGTCGAGCACGCCGGGCTGGATCGAATACACGTCGCGGCCGTAATGCATCACCGATTCGAAATCATAGCTGCCGTAGGTTTGGCCGCTCGCATCGATGTTGAACGGCCCGTTGTTTCCGGGAGTGACATTCGCGTAGAGCACGTTCACATAACTGTTCCTATCGGGCCGCTGGTGTTCGTGCGCGAGGCCGAGGGCGTGGCCGGTTTCGTGGCAGATCTGGCCTCGGGTGAGCAGGTTGATTTCCACCGTCACCGGATTGCTGCCAGAGACGAGGTTCGGCCCGCCGACCGCGTATTTGAAGAGGATGTATTGCGTCTGGCTGGTGCGCGGAATGAAATGGATGTTCGCTGCAATCTCGTATTCGCGCAGGCCGTCGAGGTAGGTTTGTTTTTGATCGGCCGAAAGCGCGTTGTCGAAAACGTAGGGTATCACACCACCGGGCCATGGGACGTTACCCGGCGAGACACCGCTCCCGTAGAAGCCAGCCGACGCGGGAATCACACCACCTGCCAGAAACACAAGCGCAAGGAACGAAAGGAATTTGGACGGGAGGTTCATTTCGACACGAAACCTATGCCGCAACGTGGAACCGGATTCCAGTTGAAACTTCCCCCGCACCCGCGACACTTTGCGGCACAACCATGCGTTTCCTCCTCTTGTTTTCCGCCGCCATCGGGCTGGCCCATGCCGACACCGCCGTGCTCGACGCCTGGCTCAAGCGCCAGCCTTCGATCAACTCGCTCGACACCACCTTCACCCAGGAACGCAAACTCCCGGCTCTGAAAAAACCCACCTCGGCGAAGGGCAGGCTCTCCTTCGCAAAGCCCGGCAAGTTCCGCTGGCAGCTCGGCGAGCCGGTGGAAACCCTCGCCGTTTCCGACGGCACCACACTCACACTCGTCGAGTCCGCGGAAAAGACCGCCCATCAGATCGCGGCTGACTCGCCACAGGCGGCCCGCTTTTCCCTTCTATCCGGCAAGGCTTTCGAATCACCGGAAGCATTCCAGTCTGCCTTTGAGATCATCGAACAACGCGTCACAGACGGTATCCATCAGTTCACGCTCAAGGCGAAGGACCGGCGGATGCGCTCGCAGGTCCTGTGGATCTTCCTCGACATCGATCCGGTGAAAAACGAACTCACCGCGCTGGAACTGGAGCTGCAGGACAAATCGCGCGTGCGCACGATTTTCCACAGCCCGAAAATCAACACTCCCCTGCCCGACTCGCTTTTCAAACCGGATCTGACCGGGATCACGATCAAGTGAATCAGGTTTGGGGCAGGGCGACCTCATTTTGAGACCTCTGGTTTCCAAGCGCTTTTGAGATTGCGGCGGACCGTGGTTGCTGCGTCTCGCAGCAACGTCATATTGCGGCGAGACGCCGCAACCACCTTTTCGCGAGGCCCGACCTTGGAACTCAGGCACTTCCAAAATGAGGTAGCCCTGAGGTTGGGGGCATCAACTCCCAAGAAGCAGCGGATTGCCTCCGGCGATGTCCGCTGCGCTATCATTCCGATCCGCTGAGCTCATGGAAAGGCAACGACCTCCGGCTTGTCAGATCATCGCCGGCCTCGAACACCGTCCTCCCGCCGTCCCCTCGTCCCGCCCATCTTAACTTCTCTTCGCCGCAGTTCGCTGTCGGAGCGTCTCGCTCCGAGCCTAAACCCAATGCCTTTAGGGAAAAACTTCTTAAAAATTAAACTTGTACTTTTAAAAAATATGCGTACCTGGGAGAGATGTTTTGCGAAACTCCCTGCAATCGAACCGATTTCATCGGTAAATTTGAAAGTCTCTTCGGTCCGGTTCTCGAAGGATTCG
>Ga0209512_1001255_pt1 | contig 32607 bp, 27 predicted proteins | sample frozenSSSSmetaG_FD_184142 | JGI IMG/M metagenome (GOLD analysis project Ga0209512, IMG submission 184142) | Glacier valley bacterial and archeal communities from Borup Fiord, Nunavut, Canada, to study Microbial Dark Matter (Phase II) -... | ecosystem: Environmental > Aquatic > Freshwater > Ice >...
ACATTGTATAAATTTAGTCAATAAATTAATGAGACTAAATCGCAATAAGCAGAAGTATTATCAACGAGGTCTCAGGGCAAGATCGCTTATCACGTCGGTATTCTAGCTATTGTTGTCACCCCCTCAGCTGTTTTCTTTGATGCCAAAGGTTTCTAAATGTTGCAGAGTTTTCGCGCGATCGCTATTAAAGGCTTTGTCAACATCTTTATTGACTCCCAAGTAATAATCTAAGTTCACAAATTGGGAGAAACGGCGATTTTCTTGCAACCCATAGGTTTGGAGATGTGCTAGCGCCTGTTCTTTATTATTACCAAAGGCTTGTTTTAAATCGGCGTTGCTATTAAGATAGAAGTCTAAGTCTACAAAAGGTGATAATTTCCGTCCTTCTTTAACACCAAAATTCTGAGCATGGTTAAATAGGTCTTGATCGCTTAAAGCTGCTAAGTCAGAATTACTAGCGCGATAAAATTTCAAGTCTAAAAATGGCGAACCGAGGCGTCCTTCTTTGATGCCAAAATTCTGATAATGTGCGAGTGCTTGAGAATCTGTTAGTTTTGCTAAGTCAGAGTTAGATGAACGGTAGAAATTCGCGTCAAATAAGTTAGCGGTCATTAATTCTCCTCAGAATGTTCAATCACTTTGCAAATTGGTTTTGCCTCGACACGCTTACTATATGAATAATTTATGTATCGACAAATACACTTGCTTGGTAATTTTAGTCCGTTAACCTCTTATCGTCTAATTTATACTGTTGTAACAGTGACTCAAGTAGCGATCGCGAAACTCTAAATGTTGTTTGTTGCAGACGGGAAATCGCGCCTGGAAAATTTACCAAATTCTGTTGAGCGGCTGTATCTAGAACACCAAGTAATCCAGTTACTTTTAACTGACGCGTTCTAGCAGCTCGTCTCCCTAACCCATCATCAACGATGACTAAATCTGCTCCTTGCTCCTCTGCTAATGCAATTACAGCACGCTCACCAGGATCTAAGTATGCTAAATTAGCATCAAGTACTTCAACAGAGCAAATCACTAACCACTCTGGAGGATGCTCAATCCAAGCTTTTACAACCGCAGGAGAGCGATTATTCACAAGTTCTTGTTGAACAGCTTGAGGAATATATACTTGCTTGTAAAGTTGTGGTAGCAAATCAATTTCTTCAATCAGCAATAGGTAGCAAATTGGAGAGGTATCAGACACTACAATCATGAAATGTTTAGCTTCCTGTCATGTAGCAGTTGTTCATGAGTTTGGCGATCGCTTTCAAGATCCGCCTCATTATAATCAAGTTCGATCCCATGTGCCTGCAAAAATGCATCCGCTTCCAATCGCGTAGACATTTCTAGTAATTCTCTGACTTTACCCGTACTGATTGAACCCTGCCGATACGCTTCAAGCACAACCATTTCTAATAATTTCCGCTCTAAATTTCCCCATTTCATCTCTAGTGTACGAGCGACTTCATCAGGAAGTGCAATTTGAACTTGCATATAGTATCCTTTATTTTTTCCCTTTCTTAATTCTACGGCGGCAATGCTGCGGAAGCTACCGCCGCTCTGAGCAGATTTTAGCAGATACACGACTATTTATCGGAACATCAACAAGCATTAACTGATGCTGTAGTACAATGTGCTTTCTGGTTAAATTTTGACATCCAGACAATTTAAAACAAAAGCATATTTAAAAGCTAATTCTTGCAAAGAATCATAACGTCCAGAAGCACCGCCATGTCCAGCACCCATGTTAGTTTTTAGCAAGAGGATGTTATTGTCTGTTTTCAATTCTCTTAATTTCGCTGTCCATTTGGCTGGTTCCCAATATTTGACGCGAGAATCATTTAATCCGGCTGTAATTAACATTTCGGGATAATTTTGGGCTGTAACATTATCGTAAGGTGAGTAGGATTTCATGTAATCGTAATAAATTTTATCATTGGGATTTCCCCATTCTTCCCATTCTGTCGCTGATAGTGGTAAAGAAGTGTCAAGGATGGTAGTCACAACATCCACAAATGGAACATCGGCGATCACTGCTTTAAACAAGTCAGGACGCATGTTTACTACCGCACCCATTAATAAGCCACCAGCACTACCACCAGAAATTACTAAGCGATCGCCATCTGTCCACCTCTCGGCAATTAAATGTTCCGCACAGGCGATAAAATCAGTGAAGGTATTCTTTTTATGTAAAAACTTTCCCTCCTCATACCATTTTCGCCCCATTTCACCACCACCACGAATATGAGCGATCGCAAAAATTATTCCTCGATCTAAAAGTGATAGTCGTTGTGAAGAAAATCCCGCCGGGTAAGCTGCGCCGTAAGCACCATATCCAGTAAGGAACAAGGGATTACCGTCTCTTTGAGTTCCTTGTTTATAAACCAAAGATATGGGAATCTGAGTTCCGTCTGTAGCGGTAGCAAATATCCACTCACTTTTATACTGTGTTTTGTCGTAACCACCTAAAACTTCGGTTTCTTTTTTTAACTCCCGTTGCTGCGTTTCCATGTCGTAATCAAAAACCGACTGAGGAGTAATCAAAGATGTGTAATTATACCGCAAGGTGGTTGTGTTAAATTCGGGGTTGTTGCCTTCGGAAAATGAGTAAGTGGGTTCAGTGAAGGTAATTTCGTGGGATTTACCTGTTGACAGGTTTTCGATTCGCGCTGTTGACAGTCCACCTTTTCTTTCATAGATTACCAAATGATTTACAAAAGCACTCACTCCTGATAACATGATTTCCTCGCGATGAGGAATCACCGTTTGCCAGTTTTCTTTGGCGGTAGCGGTGACAGGAGTACTCATTAACTTGAAGTTAATCGCTGCTTCGTTAGTCACAATATAGAAGCGATCGCGATGATGCTCAATCCGATACTCTACACCTGTAACGCGAGGCTGAAAGACTTGAAAAGCGCCATTAGGTTGATTTGCATCGAGATAATGGACTTCTGAGGTAATTTTACTAGATGTCCGAATTAAGATGTAGGCTTGACTGCGGCTTTTACCAACAAATACAAAATAAGCCTCATCTGGTTCGTGGTAAACCAGTATATCCTCGGAAGCAGGCGTGCCTAAAAAGTGCCGATATAATTGGTAAGGACGATTCGTGGCGTCAACTTTGGTATAATATATTGTCTGGTTATCATTAGCCCAAGCAGTAGAAAAATAAGTATCGGCGATAGTTTCTGGATATAACTGATGGGTGTTCAAATCCAGAAATTGCAAGGTATATTGCTCTGCACCACTGGTATCAACAGCATATGCTAAAATTTGTTGATTCGGGCTGATTTGAAAAGTACCTAAACTAAAATATTCGTGTCCTTGCGCGAGTTTGTTTTGGTCGAGTAAGATTTCTTCGGGCGCATCTATGCCTTTTTTTCGGCAATAAATCGAGTAAGCGAGACCTGTCTCCGTGCGTGAATAGTAATAATAGTTGCCTTGGAGATACGGTACAGAAAGGTCGGTTTCTTTGATTCGTCCTAGCATCTCTTCATAAAGGCTGGTTTGCAACGTTGCAGTCGGCTGCATCTGCGCTTGAGTGTAGGTATTTTCGGCTTCTAAGTAAGCTAGGGTTTGGGGATCTTCCAGATTGCTTAACCAAAAGTAATCATCAACGCGCTCATCGTCATGTAAAACTAATAGCTGCGGATGCTTTGCGGCTGTGGGTGGATTCATAAATTTTCACTTGCGCTCAAGCGCAATCTCCGAATGATAAGCTAGACAAGTTCATTAAAAAAAACGACTTAGGATCTATTATTAAATGAGTGCCGAATCAAATACTCCTTATCTCTTAAGAGCAGCTCGTGGTGAAGTTTTAGACCGTCCTCCCGTTTGGATGATGCGACAGGCTGGTCGCTATATGAAAGCATACCGAGATTTAAGAGAAAAATATCCTTCATTTCGGGAACGCTCGGAAATTCCGGAAGTGGCGATTGAAGTTTCCCTCCAACCGTGGAAAGCTTTTCAACCAGATGGAGTAATTCTGTTCTCGGATATTGTGACGCCTTTACCGGGTTTGGGAATTGAAATGGACATTGCGGAAGGCAAAGGACCAATTATTGATTCCCCAATTCGCACCCAAGAACAAGTTGAGGCTCTGCGTCCGCTAGAACCTGAAGAATCATTACCTTTTATTAAAACAATTTTACAATCCCTGCGTCAAGAAGTCGGCAATAAATCGACTGTGCTGGGTTTTGTTGGTGCGCCGTGGACTTTGGCGGCTTATGCGGTCGAGGGTAAAGGTTCTAAAACCTACTCGGCGATTAAGGGGATGGCATTTTCCGATCCGACAATTTTACATCAATTGATGGGAAAATTAGCTGATGCGATCGCGGTCTATACCAGATATCAAATAGATTGTGGTGCTCAAGTTGTCCAGATGTTTGATTCTTGGGCGGGTCAACTGAGTCCTCAAGATTATGAGACTTTTGCACTACCTTATCAACAACGTGTTTTCCGCCAAGTTCGCGCTACTCACCCAGATACACCGCTAATTCTGTTAGTTAGTGGTAGCGCTGGTGTCTTAGAAAAGATGGCGCAGTCAGGTGCGGATATTATCAGCGTTGACTGGACTGTAGATATGGCGGATGCGCGGACGAGATTAGGTAAGCAGATGAAGGTACAGGGTAATCTCGATCCAGGGGTGTTGTTCGGTTCTCAGGCGTTTATTCGCGACCGGATTATTGATACTGTTCGTAAAGCCGGTAATCGCGGACATATCTTAAATCTCGGTCACGGTGTCCTACCCACCACTCCTGAAGAAAATGTCGCCTTTTTCTTTGAGACTGCAAAACAACTTGACCTACTTGTTACCACTTAATTTACGAGTGATCTGTTAGACTTAGCCTCGAAGAACTAACAATTAAACTTAGAGACTCCTCATGAGCCAACGGATTTTAGTGACTGGTGCAAGTGGGTGTATTGGTCACTACATAAGTGAAGCGTTGATCCAAAAAACCAGTCACGAGTTGTATTTATTGGTGAGAAACCCCGAAAAACTGCAAGTCGACACTACAGTTCGACCGGGGATCACTGTTTTGCAAGGTGATATGTTACATATTGAGAAGTTGGCTGACTTACTCAAGACGATTGATGTCGCGGTGCTGACAGCTACGGCTTGGGGTGGGGAAGACACGTTTGATGTAAATGTTTTCAAAATGCTGGATCTGTTAAACTTGTTAGATGCCGAAAGGTGCCAACAGGTAATTTACTTTTCTACAGCTAGCATTTTAGACTCGCAGCGGGAACTGTTACAGGAAGCTGGCGAGATTGGCACAGATTACATCAAATCCAAATATGATTGCTTGGAAGAAATCAAAAAGTTAGCGATCGCTCCCAAAGTAACTACACTCTATCCCACTTTGGTAGTTGGCGGTGATACCCATAAACCCTATTCCCATTTAACTGGTGGCTTACCAGAAGTAGCTAAATGGGCTGGCTTGATCCGCTTTTTGAAAGCAGATGGGAGTTTTCACTTTATTCATGGACAAGATATTGCCGCGATCGTCTTATATTTAATTGAGCATCCCTTGGCGGCTGATGAGTCGCACTCTCTAGTTTTAGGTCAAGCCTGCTTAACGGTGGATCAAACAATAGCAGAACTTTCGGCTTATCTAAGTAAAAATATTTATTTTCGTATTCCTCTATCTTCAGGCTTAGCCAATTTAATTATTGTGTTATTCCGAATTCAAATGGCGGCGTGGGATCGCTTCTGTATGAATTATCGTCATTTTACTTATGACAAGGTGTTGAATCCTGGTAGCTTTGGGTTGCCAAATCACTGTGTCACCTTGAGTGATGTGTTAAAAATGAGCGGTGTGCAAAGCGCGAAGTAGTTTATCAACTCTATGGACTGACTTCCCCTTTGTTTGTATCCTTGCCTTTGGTAGGATGTCAAATTCTAGTTGTAGATGGTGATATGGAGTCAAAGAACTTTATCGCTTTTGTTTTAGAGCAAGAAGGTGCGAGCCTCAAATCTGTTTTCTCTACAATCGAAAAGATGGCAAATTCTTGCCTTAAAGAAGTTTGACGTGCAAAGGCGATTTTGGCATGCGGTAAAGGGATAGCTATGTAGTAATACAGAATGTTGCAGATCCCGCAGACATCAAAGCGATAGCGCAAAGTGCTTCATCCTTATGTCCTGCGGGCACCCTACGCAAACGTGATATCGTTTTAACTGCTGATGCGCTCGCGTTCAGGACAAGCTTTACTCTTCAGGATTTAACCACAATCTTAGCAAGGAGTGAAGAGCGGGAACAATTAGTGGCAATAATCGTCAATTTGCTCAAACCATGACATTTACACTGTCAAATCGCGCACCTGTAGGTTTTTTCACAAAGCTTGTCTCTAGCTTATCATGCACATACTACCTTCCGATAGATGTGTCAAACACCGTCAAAAAGCTAAAGAATAAGTGGAATGTCGTTAACTTTCGTTAATTGATGTCAATATAAACAAATTATCAATGTCTGTATTTTGCTCACTCGCTTTTGCATTAATTTGTGCTTAGTAGCAGGCAGTCTGCCCACAACAGCAATAATGGGCGATCGCATTCATTTTTTTGGAGAATCATTCCATGTCTCACTTATCTCGGCTTTCTTCTCTCAGTGTGACTTTGTTAGCACTTTCGATTCCCTTCAGTGCAGTCGCTCAGACTAATCCTAATCCTCCGGCAGGAGCAGATCCCACACAAACAACTCCATCTCAAACGACTCCATCTCAGAATGCACCAGGACAAGGTGGTGCAGCATCATTCTCGGATGTTAGCGGTGATTATTGGGCAACTCCATTTATCCAAGCCCTCGCTTCCAGAAGTGTGATTGTCGGTTATCCTGATGGCAGCTATAAGCCTGACCAGCCAGTAACTCGGGCGGAATTTGCCGCCATGCTGCAAAAAGCATTTCCCCAAGCTCAAACAAACAGGCAGTTAGCTTCTGGCGGTTTTAAAGATGTCCCAAGCAACTATTGGGCGGCGGCGGTAATTCAAAGAGCCTACGAAACTGGGTTTATGTCTGGTTATCCAGGAAATGTGTTTCGACCTAATCAGCAAATCCCTAGAGCACAGGCGCTGGTAGCATTAACAAGTGGTCTAGGTTTGACCGCTAGCGGGGCGACAGCAGATGTGCTAACGGCTAATTACAATGACGCTTCGGCAATTCCTACCTACGCAATTGGTAATGTCGCTGCTGCTACCCAAGCCAATCTAGTTGTCAACTACCCAGATGTCAAAACTCTTAATCCTCTACAACCATTGACTCGGGCAGAAGCCGCTGCAATTTTGCACCAATCTTTAGTCAAGCAAGGACAGTTGCAGCCATTGGCAAGTGGCACCACAGCAACTCAATATATTGTCGGTTATGCGGGAACTCCCGGCGGTGGGAATACAGCGGGTAATAAACCACCTACTGACATTGTTTCTCTAGCTGCAGGTAGTAGTTCGTTTACCACCTTGACTTCTTTGTTAAGAACTGCTGGCTTAGCAGATGCCTTACAGCAAGCAGGACCTTACACAGTTTTCGCCCCAACTGATGAAGCGTTTGCAGCCCTGCCGAAAAGCGTTTTAGATCGGTTGCAATTACCAGAGAACAAAGACGTGCTGGTAAAGATTTTGAGTTACCATGTGGTATCTGGTCAACTCACTGCAAGTCAACTCACCAATGGCGACCAGAATACACTGTCTGGCGCACCTGTGAAGATTCGCGTCTCTAGTGACAATAGTCAAATTAGTGTGAATGACGCGAAGATCATTCAACCAAATGTTCAAGCCAGCAATGGTGAGATCTATCCAATTAACAAAGTCTTGTTACCACCTGGATTTAAGGTCAGTCAGCTACAAGGTGGCGGCGGTCAAAGTGGTACTGGGACTATGAGACGGACTCGTCCACTCAGCTATATCGGAGCTGGTGGTAATATTGGTCTCAGCGGCACTTCAGATTTGAGCATAGGCAACTTTACCGCAATTAGCAAATTTGGACTGACCCGTAACTTTTCACTCCGACCTTCGGCGGTGATTGGTGACAATCCTTTAGTGCTGGTTCCTCTAACTATCGACTTCTCACCTCGAATGGAAAGTGCTTTGGGTCAAAGCTTGAGTATCGCTCCTTACATCGGGGCTGGTGTGGCGATTGACACTAGAAATACAGATATTGGCGCAATGGTCACGGGTGGGATAGATATTCCTTTAGGTAGAAAATTTACTGCCAATGCTGCAGTGAACGCGGCTTTTGTCAATGATACCGATGTCGGTATCCAATTAGGTGTCGGTTACAATTTCTAATTAATGATGATTTAGCTTTAGCACTTCGCTGTCGCTGAATTCATAGACTATCGCCTGTATTTCTTTTTTCCCCTCATCGGGTAGAGATTTCAGGCGATAGCCAATACCGTAGACAGTCTCAATTAAATCGAATGGTACGTTGGCAATTTTTAGTTTGTGGCGTAAACCTTTAATGTGAGTGCGAACAGCTTCTTCACCAGGGGCGTCCTCATAAGCCCAGATTTGTGCCAAAATCATGCTGCAACTAAATACACGACGGTGATTTCGCAAGAACATCTCCAGTAGTGCGTACTCCTTTGGTGTCAACGGCAGTAAAGAGCAACCATAAGTGACTTCACAACACGCTGGATCAAGTCGTAAATCGCCGTACTCAAGTATAGGTTGCAATCTCACCCCGCCGCGACGTAATAATGCTCTCACCCGCGCCAATAATTCCTCTAGGTCAAAAGGTTTGACTAAATAGTCATCCGCACCAGCATCTAAACCAACTGCCTTATCATGAGTCCCAGCCCGCCCTGTCAATAACAAAATTGGTACTGTTTTGTTACTACGTATTTGCCGGCACAGGCTAATGCCATCTATCTTAGGCAGCAAAATATCCAGAATTATCAGGTCATAGTCAAAAGTTTGAATTACATCCCAAGCAGTCTCACCATCATTAGCAGCTTCAACTGCATAATTTTGGTTAGTTAAGACGGCTGTAAGTGCATGGGCAAGCAAAATGTCATCTTCTACGATTAATATCTTCATCTAAAATCACTCAATGTAACAGTTTACTCAGGAAAAAGTTATTTGAAATTTAATTAGCCGGGAATATACCCTGAATTATCTTTATTTTAAAAGCAAAAATTTAATAACTCCAGGCAGATGATTGCAATCTCAGTCTTTTGTAACCAAACATTTACATTTTTTAAATAAAATTAATATTAATTTAGTAAAATGTTATATCAGATCCGTTTAACCACTTATAAATAAAATATAGGTTCGTAGTTGCGATGACCGCGCACTCTAGATGAAGAGAGCAAATTTGCACGCACGCTTGTCCTGTGACACTATAGCTACTTCCTCACAAGTTCCTCACATTTGCGTCCTATCATAAAACAGTAAATGTAGCAACTGCTGTAGTTTGAGTCAGATCGCACCTTCTTAATTAGTGGCTTGAACAATCAATAATTCATCAAATAATTTCGTGCTCAACTATCTCTAATAACTATGTTTAACAAAATTTTAGTGGCTGTCGAAGATTCGGAAATGGGTAAATATGTTTTTGCCGAAGCCCTCGCCTTGGCAAAAGCAACTGATGCGCGTTTAATGTTACTTTCTGTTCTTTGTTCTGAAGATGTGCCGTACCTTAACTATCTACCTGGTACGCTTTATCAACCTTATAATGATGAAGTTATAAATGTATACATCCAACGCGAGGAAGAATTAAAAAAAGAAGGTATTAATTTTTTACAATCACTCACTCAGAAAGCGATCGCCGAAAACGTTACAGTTGAATTTACTCAAGCTCAAGGTGAGCCTAGTCGAACGATTTGTCAGTTAGCAAAAAGTTGGGAAGCTGACTTGATTGTCATGGGTCGCCGAGGACTGAGTGGAATCAACGAATTTTTAATCGGTAGCGTTAGCAATTACGTGCTGCATCATGCTAAATGTTCAGTTTTAGCATTGCAAGGAAAGATCTTCACTTCTTCAGATTGACTTTTTTACCTCACAAGTTCCTCACATTTTAGAACTATATTGATAAATATAGGCAACCTGATTTTCTGATCTGTAGGAATTGTGAGTTGGCTGCCATGATTCTGAGCAAACCATTATTAAAGGAGTCAGAAAAATTATGAATACTTGTCCCTGCTGCTCCCATCCACTTTTACGTCATGTTCACAACCATGAAGTTTATTGGTTCTGCCGCAACTGTTGGCAAGAAATGCCAATACTTAGTAGAGAGATTTTATCTCGAAAAGATTTGACAACCTCCATCAGAAAGCGGGAATTGGCAATTCAGTATTTACGCGTGTAAAAACAGCAATGGTCGAATTGGAGATTATTCCGGGTGCAACCCACCAGTTTGGGGAACCGGGGGCGATGTCAGAAGTTGCACGGCTGGCTAGTTTGTGGTTTCAGCACTATTTAACTCCTGTACAACCAAAAAATCTCCATGTCTATGCGATGTCTGCGTGTTAATGTCAGGTTCTCTGCAATTTGTCTTGCAAGGAAGCCCAGTGAACGCCTTCTAAGCTTGGGAGTACGACATTAGCTGCTCCCACCCGTTCTTGAGGACCAAGTCCGACTGCTAGCATCTTCGCCGCATGAGCCGCTTCAATCCCGGCTGCTGCATCTTCTACGACCACACATTGGGCTGGTTGCAGGTTTAAGAGTTCGGCTGCGTACAAAAATAGGTCGGGTGCTGGTTTGGGATGCTCGACACTAAAACCGTCAGCTAAAGCATCCACTTTATCTTCAATACCCATTTTCTCGATCACTGTCCGAGCGTTTTTACTAGCGGAAGCAATGGCAATTTTGATATTTGCTTGGCGCAGTTCAGCTAATAAATCAAGTACCCCTGGTAATAAATCTGCTGGTGTGATCTTTTGAATCGATTCTACATAATAGCGATTCTTCCGCTCCATCATTTCCTGAATCTGCGCTTCGGTGTATTGTTTTTTACCGTCAATTATCAGCATCAGCGACTCGCGCCGCGACACACCTCTTAAGGCGTCATTTGCTTGCCGGTCAAAGGGCAAACCTTCGGCATCTGCAAGTTTCTGCCAAGCTAAATAATGGTATTCTGCTGTATCTGTTAATACGCCATCTAAGTCAAAGAGAACGCCTTGGATGAGTGTGGAGTTGTTGGTTTGCATTTTATTTTCATTCTGTAAATCAAAATCGTGCCACTGACCGCGCCAATGAATTTTAAATTGTAAGCGCGTCCAGCCATTAGGTAGATGTGGTTTAGCGGTAGGTTTATCATCAGTAAATTGGATACCACCAAAGCCAAAAATTACGGCTTGCCAAATTCCCCCGGCACTGGCACCATGAATCCCATCATTAGCGTTACCGCGCACATCTTCTATATCCACCATTGCGGCTTGCATAAATAAATCGTAAGCTGCTGCCGATTTGCCTAAATCTGAGGCTAAGATGCTATGGATTGCCGGACCTAGGGATGAACCATAGGTAATGTCGGTGCGAGGTGCATAGTAGTCCCAATTTGTCTGCAAGATTTCTTTGTTATAAGGAAAATCCTGTGCAGGTCGCATCAGGTAAAGGAGCATTAAGACATCTGGCTGTTTGAGTACTTGGCGTTTATTGGTGGCTTCAATTCCCAGAATGGCTTGGATTGAACGGGTGCGAGGTTCGTAGCTATCGAGATTAAGATCTTCAAGTTGGAAAAATCCTTCACACTGTTCGATGAGATTAGTTGCAGGGTCGTAAGGGATCCAAATATTGTTGATAATGTCTTGCCAACGCGATCGCCTATTAGGTGTCAGTTGCAGTTTTTGCTCTAATTCCTGACAACGCCCCGGATTTGTCACTCGCAACCAATCTTGAACAAACAGTGCTTTTTCTAGATGCCATTGCACCAGTCGGTTAGTAAAAGTATTATTGTCTACGAGTTCGTGATATTCATCCGCACCGATCACACTGCGAATTTCATAACGCTCCTCTTTGATATCATATTCAACCCGACTACCCCAAAAGACGGCAGTAGCCAAAATTATCTCCGCACCGCAAGACCGCATCCACTCATCATCGCCTGTAGCTTGCCAGTAGTACCACACACCATAAGCAATATCTGCACTAATGTGAATCTCGCGATCGCGACACCAAATGCGGATATCTTCACCGTAAGGGTCGTTAGGTGGTAACCAGCGCGGCGTTACCTCATCACCTGTCTTCGCACTTTCCCACGCATACATCGCCCCTTTATACCCATCATGGCTGGCTTTGCGTCGCGCTCCATCCAAGGTGTGGTAGCGGTAACCAAGTAAGTTGCGAGCAATCTGCGGTTGGGTATAGGTAAAAAACGGCAGAATAAAAATTTCTGTATCCCAAAACACATGCCCGCGATAACCAAACCCAGACAGAGTTTTGGCGGCGATGCTCACCTTGTCATTGTGTTTAGACGCAGCAATCAGCAATTGAAAGAGATTATAACGGACTGCACATTGAGCTTTGATATCTCCCTCAATCGTGATGTCACTTTGCTGCCATACCTGATTCCAGGCGCGTTCTTGATTAGCGAGCAAGGTTTTGGTGTCAGGTAATTCGGCAAGTTTTGTTTGAGCGGCCAAGAGGGGATTTTCCACTTGCTCTGAGGTAAAAACGGTCACTAGTTTATCGACTACTACGGTTTTTCCTAGTGTAGCGGGAAATGAGTAAGTCAGGGTAGGATAACCGGGTGGATTGCTAATTTGCGCTGCGGGGATTATTCCTGATACTGACAAACCCATCGCCATACCTAGTTCAATCCGCGAACTGCGAGTGCGAAGCTGCAACCAAACAAATTGATTGTTATTTCCCTGATCGAGAATTTCCCAATGGTTAAAACCTTGATTTTCTGGGTAGCCGTTGATACTTGCTTCTACTTCTAGTAAACCATCAAAATCAACAGGTGTTAACTGACAGCGCAGGACAAAAACATTTTCGTCATCTAAAGAAGCAAAGCGTTCAAAGTGCAAGTCTATAGTTTTTTTCTGAGGACTGCGCCATCGCACCCACCGCCGGAGAATACCTCGTTTCAGGTCTAACTCTCGCTCATAGTTTAAGATTTCACCTTTGTCTAAACGGAAGCGATCGCCATCAACAATCACGATCAATGGCAACCAGTCTGGGCAATTGGCAAGTTCTGTGTAGACTATGGGGACATCATCGTAAACGCCGTGAATTAGAGTAACCGGAATTGCCCGTGTATAACCTTCTTCAAATGTGCCGCGTGTACCTACGTAACCGTTGCCAATTGTAAATACAGTTTCTCTCTGTTGAAGCTGTTCGGGGTTGAACTCAGTTTCAATCAGGCTCCAATCTGTATAAGTTAAATTATGATGATTATTAGTATCCATGATTACTACTTATCGCCTTGAAATGTGCGTTGCATATGCTTATCCAGGATTTTCTGTATTTGCGGTTTATACAACAAATGATACAAAGTATCCAGGTAACAAAGTAGGGCTTCTTGATTATCTTGGGTCACCAAATCCCAAAATATGTAAACTTTCGAGATTAATAACAACTGTTTGGTATGCTCTTGCCAGTTGTATTTATACTGTACTCGCTCTCTTGAGCGCTCAGAGACTTCTTGCCAATATTTAGGATTAGCATCGCAGCACTGGGTAAATTTAACAATTTTTGCAGATGTGTCTGTCAGGGTTGTGGGATTGATCTGAAATTCTTCCTCAACAATTTCGGAAGCGCCGCCAAATTTGGTAGCAAAAGTTGGCAAACCAGAACTCATTGCTTCTAGCACAGTGCGTCCAAAAGATTCAAATCTAGCAAAGTGGATAAAAATTCCCTCCCTGTCACCTAGCACTCGATAGATTTCTCCTAATTCTACGTTAGGTAAGCGCAGACCTAGCCAACGGATTTTACCCTGGAGATTATACTGCTGAATGATGCGATCGATTTTTTCGATTTCTAAATCCTCTTCGGGATTAATGGCTTCACTACGGTGCAGTTTGGTGGTGACAAGAATCAGATTACAATGCTCTTGCAATTCTTGACTTTGACCAAAACATTCTACCAAACCTGAGATATTCTTCACTGTACTGACAGGAGCAATCGAACAGATTGGGCGTTTGTGAGGGTGCTCTAAATGACCGTATATTTGCGGGTCTTCGCGGTTAAATAATAGGTCTTGGACATGTAACCGCAGGCTTTCGACGCGGTTCTCTTTTTGGCTGTACGGAAAGAAGATATGCTCGTCCACTCCTGGCGGAATCATATTAAATTTGGGACTTAACAAATCAATGCCATCGACCACATGGTAAAGCTCAGGCATACTAAAGCATTTGTATGATTCATATTGCCCAATCGTGTCAGGTGTACCGACAATTTCTTGATAGGACGATGTGATAATAAAGTCGGCGGCGTTCATGCTGATGATGTCAGCAGTAAATTGGGCAGAGAAATGGTATTTTTCCTCTAATTCCTGCCAGTGAAGGCTACTAAATAGGTGTTTGGGTTTTTCTAAGGAGTGGGCAATGTTACACTGGGTGACTTTGAGGCGACGTGCTAACAGGAAGGCGACTAAGCAACCATCGCTGTAGTTGCCGATAATTAAGTTTGGGCGTCCTCGCAGTTGTGCTAACAATTCTTTTTCCGCATTCTGGGCAAATGATTCTAAATAGGGCCAAATCTCAAATTTAGAAATCCAGTTTTGGGTAACTTCTGGATTAAATTCACCAAAGGGTACGCGCAATATCCAGCCATTTTCGGTGCCTGCGATTTTTTCTAAGCGGAGGTCGCATTGTGTACCTTCGCAGTTAGGGATGAGGCGGGTGAGAATAATTACCTGAGAGTGAATCCCGAGTCCGTCCAGACCTGCAAGAAAGATTTCTTCTTGGAGTTTGTTTTCCAAGTTACGGGCTTGTTCTAAAATGTAACTTACTTGCCCTCGGGTTTCGCTTCTGCCTGAGACACCATTTTGGCTGACCCAACCGTGGATGGAAACAAGGACGACGCGGAACAGGGTAGGGACACGCGCCACAAAGGCTTCTAATATGGGTGGAGAGGGAGTATCGATCAGTCGGTCGAAGAGTTCTAGGGTTTCGCGCACTCGCGACGCTGTGTTACCCCAACCCGGTTCAAAACCTAGTTCTTGCAGCAAAGCCCGAAAATTTTCGCTCTTTTCATCCTTCGGTAGTTCACCGACTAATTTGATTGCTTGTTTGAGTTTTTCCCATAACTCGGCACCTGATTTCAGGCGATCGTTGATCAGTAAAGGAATGCTATCGTATTTTAACCGCTGTAAAGTATTAAATAATACTTCCAACCAATGGTTGCGGTCATTTAGTAGTTGGTTACACAGGTAACGGTTGAGAAATGCTAAACCTTGACCCATATTTCGTGGATCATCAATCGTAGGGGAATCTCGGTAAAAGGGGCGAAAGTCTATTTCTAAGATTCCTGGTTGATAGCGGTTGACAGTGCGATCGCGTATATCCAATATTGCTTGCGGCGATACCTGCTCAAAGGTCTCTAAATTTGCCCCCAATCGCCAATTCTCTTGGCTACCAACTCTGGGCCTAGCAAGCAACCAGACACTACTATCTGGAGCTAAAATCATTTCATGGGTATAGCTAATTAACTTGCCTAGGGAAGAAGAGTGATAAAAATAAGCCGGTTTTTGGTGTTGCTCGCAGTAGTCGGTAAAAGCCCGTAAAATATCATTTCGCAACAAGTATTGCGAACCAGCAGCCCTGAATGTGTCAACTAGCTGCTCCAGATCAGTTTTCTCGTCACTGTTTAAGACAGCTTGAATCAGTTTATGCATGGTTAACCACCGATTTGCTCTGATTGTGACCTTAAGAGCGAAGCTGAAAAACTTTACTTTTTGTAACGTGTTTTCAGGCGTCGCATTAGCTCTGCTGTTTTCAGCATCATTAGTCTTCAAACTACTTGTGAAGTGATCCCAAGCCATCCAGCTAAGGTCTGAGCTTTTGTAATTTTGGTTACGAATGGTGAGTTGTATTATCAGTGATATAAAATTGATCGGAAAAGATTTAACAATGTATTAACTTATAAAGATTCATGACTAAAGAGCCTAAGATTGATCGCCAGCGTGAACACCAAGCGAATGAGCGGACGTTTCTGGCTTGGTTACGCACGTCAATTGCATTGATTGCTTTTGGTTTTGCTATTTCCCGCTTTGGGCTATTTCTGCGCCAGTTACAAGCAAGTCTCAATCAACCAGCAACGCATTCTCAAACACTATTCAACTCCGAAAACTCAGGCGTCGCTTTTGTAGTTTTCGGCATTTTAACAATTGTCTTAGCTACTTGGCGATACAATCAGGTTTTTTGGCAAATTGAGCGCGGTGATTATCGTCCGAGCCGAATACTCGTGTGGGTTATAGCTACTATAGTCATTATACTTGGAGCACTAAGTCTGCGACTGATTGTTGGGAGCAGAACACTAAACCCATCAACAGTTACACCAAAACCTCAAACTCAGTCCCTCAAGTTAACTCCAACATTCTCAAGAAGAAAATTGTCTGCATATCTTGCTCGGAATGTTTTATAACAATTTACAACTAGCTTTAGTTAAGCATTGGGCATAGTTAATCAGACAGAATCAGCATTTTAAGCATTATCACTCACTTCCCGCTCGCCGCACATCCAAACTAGTTTGCCAAGCAGGTCTGATAGCGGATCTAAGGAATAATCTTTCAGATCCACCGTCATTTGCTTTCCTTCGAGCTGGAGAAATCGCCATAAAATTCCACTAGTAACACAGCCATAGACAGGTTTTGGTTGCTGTCCAGCGTTCTGATTAAATTGCTGAGCTGCAACCATTTCCGCCATACACTGTCCCATACCGCTGTTGATATCGGCTTTTTTTGCTTCTACCAGGACAACCACTGGAGACTCAATTTCCAACTGTTCCGTCGAGCCACTAATGAGAAAATCGCAGATCCCAGTTAATCCAACCGATGCATCCACCGTAAAATCTTGCCCTGAAAATAGACTCACTTGGCGCTTGAGATATTTTCGTACTTCAACCAAAATCGGGCTTATCAGCAATTCGGATTTTGCCTTTTCACTTGGGAGTGCGACAGCAAGCGGCAGAGTTTCTTCTAAAACCTCTAATAAAGTAGAACTGGGTGCAACAGGTGCAACAGCCGGAAAAAACGGTTTCCCTTCGATCGTCTGAATTCCAAATGCTTGTTTTACCTTACCAACAGTGAAATCACTGTACGCCATAAGTCATGCCCAATTGGAAATCCTAGTAATTACCCCCTCATTCTACGCTCCTAGTACTGCACTTTATCCTTTATTAAACTCTGCGTTCCTCCGCGTTTCCTCAGCGCTCCTCCGCGTTTCAAATGTCCCGATTATGCTACAAATACTACAGTCTAAATTAATTCAACAATATGAGAATCTTAATAGTTGAAGATGACGATCGCATTGCCAAACCTGTAGCGGAAGATTTAAGGCACCAGCACCATGTGACAGACATCGCAGTTGATGGTATTCAAGGTTGGGAATATGCTCAGTCTGCTGTCTACGATCTGATTTTATTAGATTTAATGTTACCTAAGCTAGATGGCATTACCCTCTGTAAACGCCTACGTGCTGCTCACTCTAATACTCTCATCTTGATGCTCACCGCGCGAGATACAACAGGAGATAAAATTATCGGACTCGATGCTGGTGCTGATGATTATTTAGTCAAACCATTTGAATTAGAAGAGTTAGCAGCCAGAATTAGAGCGCTATCCCGCAGAAGTCCTACAACCCGTCAGTCAACTTTAATTCACGGTAATTTGCAACTAGATCCGAGTACAGGTAATGTTACTTACTCCGGCAACCCTGTATCATTAACACCGAAAGAATATATGATCTTAGAATACTTTCTGCGAAACCCAAGTCAAATTTTAACTCGTTCTGCTCTCGTAGATAAGCTGTGGGAGTTTGATAAGTCGTCTGGGGAAGAAACAATCAAAACTCATATCACAAACTTACGCAAAAAGCTCAGAGTAGCTGGGAGTAAACAAGATTTGATCGAAACTGTTTATGGTATTGGTTATCGTTTGAGCACTAAGTAGCATGTTTCAAAAAATACAGCGTCGGTTGCTGTTGTCTTATTTATTGGTATTTGCGTCGATTCTGGGAATATTTGCGATCGCTGTGCGGATTTTTTTTACTCGCAGCTTAACTCATCAACTAATTAACGAATTGACAGCCTTAGGACAAGGTGCGGCGGCTAATGCCGAGTTTGACAACGGTAAGATGATCGTCGAAAGTGATTTGCCGGGACAAAACTTAGAAGCTCGTCATCAAGGATTACAGTGGTTTGATACACAAGGTCATTTGGTTAAACAGCAAGGAAACACTTTTTTGAAGATACCATTTGCTGTAGGTGAAAGGCGAGAGATAGAAAATCACTCCTTCCAAGCAATTACTTTACCAATTATTAATAGCGACCAAAATCGTTTAATTGGCTACGTCAGAGTCAGTCAAGATAAAGCAGATTTTAACGAAACTTTACATAAATTGGATTTGGGTTTGGGTGGTGGAGTTGTGATCGCTTTGGGTCTTAGCGGTATTGGGGGGGTTTGGCTGACACGTCAGGCGATGCAACCGATTGAAGAAAGCTTTCAACGATTGCAGCAGTTTACGGCTGATGCTTCTCATGAACTCCGTAGTCCTTTGATGGCAGTTAAAAGTAATGCCGCCGTAGCCTTAAAATATCCAGAGGGAATGCGGGAAACAGATGCAGAAAAATTTCAAGCGATCGCTAGTGCGACAAACCAGATGACTCGCCTCACAGAAGACTTACTGCTTTTAGCAAGAACCGACAAAGTTAAAAATCATCAGATGGAGAATCTGGACTTAACAAAAATTTTAGCTGATTTAGTGCAGCTGTATCAACCACAGGCGATCGCTAAACAAATTGACTTAAAAGCCCATTTTACCGAAAATCTCTACCTAATGGGTGATGCGGTAGAACTGACAAGACTATTTACAAATTTAATTGATAATGCACTCCACTATACGCCATCGGGGGGTGTAATTGAAATCAAAACCAGCCAGGGTAGTGGTTACATTGATATCTTAGTGCAAGATACAGGTGTCGGAATTGCACCAGAGAATATTAATCTGGTTTTTGAGCGCTTCTGGCGAGCCGATCAGTCTCGTTCATACTGGGCTGGTGGTTCTGGTTTAGGACTTGCCATAGCTCAAGCTATTGCTCAAAAACACAATGGGACGATTACACTGACTAGCCGTCTCTTAGTCGGTAGTTGTTTCACAGTCCGCTTCAGCACTTCTACTTAGGATGGCGAGATGACTATCACAGTATTTTTGCACTCTTGTAGGCAAATCTTTCCAAGTTCTTGACATTTGCTATGTATGGTTCAATCACTTCCGGTAAATTAAAGGATTTTCATTCCGTGAAAAATTCAACTAAAATTGCTTTGACATCAGCATTTGTGGGTATTTTGCTATTTGGTGGTCAAATGCCAAATGCATTCGCGCAACAGCCACAATCGCAATCATCGGCAAATACTTCTGTTCTCAGAATTGGTAGCCGAGGACAAGCTGTGAAAGAGGCTCAGATAGTTTTGAAGCAAGAAGGTTTCTACAAAGGACCAATTAATGGTATCTTCAGCAGTCAGATGCAATCTGCCGTCAAGGCATTCCAGAGATCGGAAAGCATCACCGCTGATGGTATTATTGGCGCTGAGACTCAAGCCGCTTTCAAATAAAGGCGGAGTCTGTTGCTCATGCAGTTAACGAATTAAGGGTGCATATATAAATAAAAGGACTGTTTTAGCATCCATAGCCTTGTGTTGCCGAAACTGAGATAACCGCTTTCTGGTACTATATGGGTTGTTAGCTTACCTGCTGGCAACGAGCGCGATCGCAATCCGATGATCAGGAGAAATTTGCCAAAAGCAGAGAGATCTTTGCTTTTAGCTGAGTTTTTGTGTTTAAAGCTATGCTGCTGATTGCTCGCTACCGAAATGGCGAGTAAAGACTAATTAATACCACTGCATTAATGCTAGCAAAGGAGTATAAACACGGGTGTCGCGTGTATTATTTACAGTATTTATAATCGATTGCCTGGTATGCTCATCTATTTCCTTGCCAGTTTTTGCACAAACAACCAAAGTATTAACTCTCAACCTAGATACAGCAATCAATCAAGCCCAAGCGAATAATCCTCAATTGCTAGCAGCACAGCGTAGTATAAATGTTGCACGCTCTGGAGCCACGATCGCGGGAACAACACTAAATCCCCGGCTATCTATAGATATTCCTTTTGGGCAAGCCGAGACCAAGCATACCATCAGTCTCGAACAACCGATTGAACTTGGAGGCAAACGAGGAGCACGTTTGGCTGTAGCCAAAGTTCAAATTCAACAAGCTCAGTTACAGTTAGATTTATTGCGATATCCCAAAGGGATGAAGCGCTCTGCGCTATCGCAAATCCGCTCCCAAGTACGTCAATCTTATGCGGAATTAGCCATTGCTCAAGGAGCACAGCAGAACACAGAACAATCTCTAAGTATCAATCAGCAACTGGTTGATATTGCCAAAGCGCGTTTAGCCGCAGGTGATGTGGCGGGAGTTGATGTGGTACAAGCTGAGTTTGCCTTTTCCCAAGCGCAGCAAAAATTAGAACCCGCAATCAACCGCGTCCGTCAAGCAGTGATTCGGCTCAATTCCCTATTGGGTCAGGCTGCTGACACTCCGATTAAACTAGTCGATGGCGAAGCATTCAGATTTTCGCTCACAGGAAACAAACAAGGGTTAGCTGTTTCACAGAAACTTCCGGATTTGACAGCCCTCAGGCAGTTAGCGCGTTCATCACGATTAGACTTGTTATTAGCAGGTCAACAAATTCAACTTGGTGCTAAACAGATTCGCTTGGCACAGAGTGCCCAAATCCCCGATATCAGCTTAGCTGCAGCCTTTGTTTGGGACCCTGGTTTCAGTACATCTAGTACGCCATCTCCGCCGACAACAACAGCCGTAATTTTAGGTGTCCGGGTAGATTTGCCGTTATTTAACAACAATCGAGGTGGAGTAAGTCAGGCGCAGGCTAATCGTTCTGTGGCAGTTGCCCAGCTATCTGCCTTAGAACAGCAGGTTAATACGGAAGTAATCACAGCTTACGAAAATGCGGCGAGTGCTCAACGAGTGGTGGAACGCGATCGCACAATATTGCTACCGCAAGCCCTACAAGTTTTGAATCTATCACGCAAAAGCTATCAGTACGGGCAAACTGGTCTGAATGATGCTTTGCTCGTCCAGCAGTCTGTACAAACTGTATTTGATAACTTTTATGCAGATATCCTTACCTACCAAACGGCTTTGGGCACTTTGGAGCAAGCTGTCAACCAACCTTTATCTCAGATTAACCAGACCAATGCCCCTATTCCGCGTTAGATTTTGGATTTTAGATTATGGAAGCGTCGCCACGGTGCTACTACTAGCAGGGTGTCAAGCCAAATCCCCCGCCCCAGAAGAAGCCGCTGCGAAAGTAAGTTTGCCTGTGGTTGCTGTGCAACGCCAAAATCTACCCCTCGAAGTCAAAATCACCGGCACAGTTAGCGCTCCACCAAATACAAATGTTAAAATTAGTCCAGCCGCAGCGGGAAAACTTGCAGATGTGACTGCAGTGGCTGGTCAACAAGTGACTAAAGGGCAGGTGATTGCGCGACTAGATAACCGTCAAAGCATCGCTCAAGTTAACCAAGCAACAGCAGCTTTACGCTCAACCCAAGCAGGTGTTGCTCAGGCACGGATTAATTTGACTCAGGCTCAGCAAAGTTTAGAGCAGCAACGCCAACTATACAATTCTGTTAATGGTTCGTCACCAGTTTTGCGACAGGGCGAAGCTAGTGTCGCCCAAGCAAGAGCTAATTTGGTGCTAGCACAAAAGAATTTAGCCCAACAGCAATCGCTAATTCGTCAGAGTAATGGCATACCACCGGCTTTACGACAAGCTCAAGCTGGTGTTGAGCAAGCTAAGGCTAATTTGGTTTTTGCTCAGAAAAATTTGGAGCGATAGCGCAAAGCGCTTCAGCCCTTCGGGCTATCGCGCCTACTTTATCAAAGCAAGATTTTAGCTAAAAAAGATTTAATTGCTGCCGAAAATCAAGTTGAGGTAGCCCAAGCGCAACTCAATCAAGCGCAGGCTCAACTTGAACAAGTTATACCGCAAAAAGATTTAATCGCCGCCCAAAACCAAGCACAAGTAGCCCAGGCACAACTAGCCCAAGCTCAAGCTCAAGTGGAGCAAATTTTACCCAAAAAAGATTTAATCGCTGCCCAAAATCAGGTACAAGTAGCTGAATCGCAATTAGCTGCGGCAATTGCCCTAGCGCAACAATCTCAAGCTTCCCGCGATCAAGTCCAATCCCAGTTAGCCTCGACCGAAATCCGCAGCCCAATATCTGGAGTTGTCGCCAGTCGATTTTTGAATATTGGTGATACCGCCGATCCTGCCACACCAGTGGTTCAGGTAGTGAACTTATCGGCAGCGATCATCAATGCTAATTTTCCCGCCGACAAAAAAGCGAATGTTCGTGTTGGTCAAAGCGCCGATATCCGCAGTCTTCAAGGTATCAACTATTCTGGTGTTGTGACTGCTATTAGCCCGATTGTCGATCCTCAAAGCAATACCTTAAATATTCAGATTCGCCTGGATAATTCCCGAGGGCAACTCAAAGACAACCAAACCGTGACTGTTTCAATTACCACAGAAGTCCATCCCGCCGCCATCACAGTACCCAAAACGGCATTGGTTCCAGACCCAGATAACTCAGCCGGACGTATGATTTACACTGTAGTATCCGGTAAAATACAGAGAATTAAGGTGCAAACGGGTATTCAGCAAAGCGATCGCGTCGAGATTGTTTCCGGGTTAACGGGTAGCGAAACAGTCGTAGCTAAGGGCGCTTACGGTTTACCAGACGGTACTGCTATTGCCGAGGTGAAACCGTGATCTACTTTACAAAACTGCTGCAATCTCAAGCTAAAGCGATTTACCTAATATTTGTGCTGATTTCTATATTAGGAATTTTCGCTTTTATTAACTTGCCTAGTGGAGTTTATCCTGAATTATCCTTTCCCCGCATCGCCGCGATCGCTGAGGTAGGAAATGTAGCCCCAGAGCAGGTAGTTCTCACAGTTACTCGTCCTTTAGAAGAAGCTGCAAGCCAAGTTTATGGAGTGCAGAAGGTGCAATCGAAGACCTCTCGTGGTTCTGCAGAACTCTCGATTGAGTTTCAGCCGAATACCGATATGCAACAGAGTTTGCAACAAATGCAAGCCAAAATTAATCAAGCGCGGAGTAGCCTACCAGCCGGTGTTAACCTCACAGTTGAGCGCGTTACCCCGGCTATTTTCCCAGTACTCAGCTACAACGTTAGCACCGATACCCTAGCACAGACAGACCTTTATACAATTACTCAATATCAAATTTTACCTCGCTTAAGCCGAGTGAGTGGCGTTGCCCGTGTCAATCTCCAAGGCGGAAGCATCCCCGAAGTGAAGGTGCAAATTGACCCGCAGCGGTTGCAAAGTTATAAATTGAGCGTGTCACAAGTCGCCGACACGCTTGGGAAGTCAACTCAAGATTTGGCAGTCGGTAAAGTCAATAACGACAACCAGCAAAATCTGATTGTGAGTACAGGTCAACCGAGTGATACATCAGCATTAGATAATGTTGTAATTACAACTAAGGGTGTTGGTAATCCAGTATTTTTACGTAGTTTAGGAGAAATTTCTCTAGGTGAAGCTGATCGTACCCAAATTGTTAGCGATCGCGGGAAACCAGGAATTACACTCAATATATTCCGCCAACCTAATAGTAATGTTGTGGCAGTTGCTGAGGCAGTGGGGCAGGAAATCCAATCCTTGAAAAAAAACTTGCCTCCAGGAGTGCAAATCGCCAAAGCTTATGATGAGTCAGGATTGGTAGTAGAAGCTTTAGCAAATGTCCGCGATTCGATCGCCATTGGTATCGTCTTAATCGTCATCGTGCTGTTCGTTTTCTTGCGAGAATGGCGCAGTACAGTGATTGCGGCAATTACCATTCCCTTGTCAGCACTTGCTGCTTTCGGTGTACTGTTCCTTGTCGGTCAAAGTCTGAATTTGATGTCTTTAGGAGGACTAGCGGTAGCAATTGGGTTAGTAATTGATGATGCTATTGTGGTGATTGAAAACATCGATCGTCAGTTACAAAAAGGCTTAGACCCATCAGCAGCCGTAGCCGCAGCGATGTCAGAATTAGCTGAGCCGGTGATTAGTTCGACAATCACTACAGTAGCGGTTTTTCTGCCTTTGGGACTGTTATCTGGGGTTGCTGGACAATTTTTTACCAGCCTAACTACCACCTTAACCGCTGCTGTCATGTTCTCTCTACTGTTAGCCCTAACTCTCACTCCGTTATTAGGGGCAAAGTGGTTACAAGTAAAGTCTGATCACTCTGAACCGAGGTTGTTAGTCAAGCTAGACAATCTTTATACACGGTTGTTGCAGTTTGTGTTTGCTAAGGCACGTTGGGTAGGTGCTTTAGCCTTATTTCTACTAGCAGTCGGAGCAGTATTATTTACTCAAGTCGGTTCCGATTTCTTGCCATCTTTCGATGAAGGCAGTTATATCATTGATTACCTCACACCGCCGGGAACATCCCTAACAGAAACCGATTCTTTAGCACGTCAGCTAGAATCCGTGATCGCGAAAACTCCGGAGGTGGCAACTTGGACGCGACGCACTGGGGCAGAAAATGGTTTGTATGCCACTCAGCCAAATAAAGGAGATGTGATTGTTGTCTTGAAAGAACCATTTCTTCGTAAACGTAATATCTTTGATATCATCGAAAACCAACGACAGGATATTTCGGCAAAATTACCGCAGTTAAAAATTGACTTTCACCAAATCCTGCAAGACGAACTCAACGATCTCTCTGGTGCTGCAAGTCCTGTAGAAGTGCGAATCTTTGGCGAAGACCCAGAGATTTTGCGGTCTTTGGGGGATCAAGTCGAATCTCAAATTAACAAGATTTCGGGAGTAGTAGATTTGGCATCTAATGGCGGAGTGGTAGTACCTCAGTTAGATATGCGCGTTAACCCTACGCAAGCCGGACAACTAGGGTTAACGGAATCAGACGTAGCCCAGCAAGTACAAGATAGTTTGTTTGGACGGGTAGCTACTCAAGTGCGTCAAGGTGACAAATTAGTCGATGTCCGCGTCCACCTATTAGACACTGTGCGTCAAGATCCGCAACAACTTAAGGAAATCCCGATTATCGGCACGAATGGCACGACATTACCACTTTCTGCTGTCGCCACAATCAACCCCGTTACAGGCGAAGAAGCAATTTTGCGCCAGAACCAGCAGCGTTACATTTCCTACACATCCAGCGTGGAAAAGCGAGATCTCGGTTCAGTAGTGCGAGATATCAACCAAAAATTAGCTCCTTTAAAGCCAGCAAAAGGCTATTTAATCTCAGTTGGGGGATTGATTGCTTCGCAGCAGCAGTCTTTCTCGCAATTACTAATTGTCATGGGGTTAGGTGTATTGCTGGTTTATCTCGTACTAGTTTTACAGTTCCGTGATTACTTGGAACCTTTGGTAATTTTTACGACAATTCCCTTGGCACTTTTGGGAGTGGTGCTAGGTTTGTGGACTACTAAAACACCACTGAATGTTTCATCGTTTATGGGGATTATTTTGCTGGTAGGTTTGGTGGTGAAAAATGGGATTATTTTGTTGGAATATACAAACCGCTTGCGTTCAGAAGGTCACTCTGTGGAATCGGCTTTACTTGAAGCTGGTCGCGTGCGATTGCGACCGATTTTGATGACAACACTCTGTACTATTTTGGGTTTGATGCCTTTAGCTTTAGGTTTGGGTGCAGGTTCGGAATTACAAAAACCACTAGCAGTAGCTGTTATTGGTGGACTTTCACTCTCGACTATTTTTACTCTGGTATTTGTGCCAGTTGTCTTTCGTTTAGTTACCCGGTTGCACCGTAACTGATTGCCGTTCCCTTTTCTTAACTAGCCGCTAATTGCATTGCTTTTAAAAGTGTCCATCACGATGCTTATCCGGTTTAATGAGCAAGCTAACTCCAATTGTCCAAGCTAATGACGCCATCCATCCGGCTAATATGTCACTCGGATAATGAACGCCTAAATATAGACGTGTCCAACCGATGATCACGACAAAGATACCGCCGAAAATAATGATCCACCAACGCCAACGGGTATTTCCAGCCATAATTGACAGCGTCGCCACCAAAGACATCGTTGCCATCGCATGTCCACTAGGAAAACCATAGTCAAATTCAGGTGCTGGAGATTGCCAGAGGTGTGGACGAACCCGATGTAGCAGAACTTTGGTTACTTGATTGAGCACAGCATTTCCAGCCAATGCGACGATAAAATAAGTTAACCAATGCCATTGTTTGCGGATTAGTAAAACTACGGCGATCGCTACTGCTACAGGAAATACCCCCCAATATACGCCAAAATTTGTCAGATACCTCACGAAAACATCTAGTTGAGGTTGAGCCGTTTTGTGAATTGCGAGTAAAATCGGCACATCCCACGGAAAACCACCCTGATGTTCCCAGACATCCTCTGCGAGTTCTCCAAACACTTGCAATGGCAAAAATACCCCCAGTAGCAGCAAGAGTAGAGACGATCGGTGTACTGTTAGTACATGCTTGAGAGAGTGCAATAAAGACCGGGAAAGTTCCCGTAATTTGACTGGAGCCATGATATTTTATTTTATAAGAATCAAGATTTACTATACATTTGGTAGCGGCGCAATCTGTTTAACCTAATAATGAGTTAAGTGGTGTCTAAAATATTTTACTCCTGATAAAAATCAAATAACATACAAATTTGTTAGCTTTTTCATCTTCCGAAAGATAGATTTAGTTGGACAGCAGGCTGAGAGCGCAAGCATTGCACCCTACAAAACTACAAGAAAAGCTGAAGAAACGTTGCTAACCGAACTGTATTGAGTGTCAATCTTCCAAAGTATGAGAAATTCACTCCTCGGCAAACCTAGTGGCTTCTCGATGAGTGAATTTACTGAACCTATTTACTTACATTATGCAGGGTTTACATATCACGATTAGTGGCTTAAGGAACTTGAATACTGCTTTTAGGGGCAGATTCTTCTGCTTTGTCTCCTTGACCAAGATTTTCGGAGGAGAGAACTTTACCATTCCCTGCATCTATTGTTAGTTCTTTACTACCAATTTCTACAGCATAAATTAAGCTGCCATTTTCATTTTCGAGTTTGACTTTCGTGGCTGTTCCTCCAACTGCAGTTTCCGCTGCTTGCTTTGCCTGTTGTGGGGTAATCTTAGCGAGACTTTGCCGTTGAGATTCGCTCTTTTCTTGTTCATCATCGTTTGTTTCACCAGCTTCAGCTATTTGGATAGCCTTCTGAGACTGCTGCATCACCGCCACTGGAGATTGAGCGTGCCCAACTTTTACTAGTCCGCCAAGAGCCAAAGTACCAGCAAACGCAGCTGCCAAAATCACTTTAATGGAAGTTTTCATCGTGTCAAATCCCCGAAAATCTATGTTTGTAGTTTCACTGTAGAGAGCAAAAGTCAAGAACTTGGAAAGATTTGCAATGCTATAACGTCAAGTGGCGCGTTTGGATTAAACTTGTTAAGAGTACATTCCCAGCATCTTTGTTCAAGACTCGAACTTTGCACTACACACAGCGATCGCCTTACGCGCGGAAAGTGCGGATTTGGCTGGCATCAAAATCTACATAAGCGTGACTCAAATGTTGAGGTTCCGGTAGAATCGACCGACTAATAGCCCATGAACAATGAGTGAAACCGTTTACATTGAAACTAGTATTTTTGGTTACTTAACTGCCAGATCGACAGAAAACTTGATTATTAAGGCAAATATGAAAGTTACGCAAGATTGGTGGGATACTTGTCGTTGTTCATTTATTCTTTATGCATCTGAGATTGTACAGGACGAAGCTGCTAGGGGAGATGCAGTGCTCGCGGCTCAAAGGCTGAATTTGTTACAATCCTTAATGCTTCTTGATCTCACGGAAGTAGCTATAGAACTGGCACAAGAATTTTTAAAGCAAAGTAACCTACCACCAAAAGCCTCTAATGATGCTTTGCATATGGCACTTGCAACAGTTTATGGTTTGGACTATCTGCTAACATGGAATTGTAAGCATATGGCAAATGCTCAAATCCAAAGAAAGCTATCAAAAATTAGCTCTGATCTGGGATACGAGTTACCAGTCATCTGTACGCCATATGAATTGATGGAATACAATGTTATGGAATAAGCCATGTACAAAGACGAAATTCTAGAAGAAATTCACAAGTACAGAGAGGAATATGCCCGCTCCTTTAACTACGACCTGAATGCCATATTTAACGATTTACGTCATAAGCAGATTGCTCATGGACGCAAAGTGGTCACCCTTCCGATCAAGCGGAAGTCTAGCAAATGACCAGACTGTGTGAAAACTAGAGTCAGAAATCGAAAAAATACAAGCAGCGTCTAAAGTCTCTTAAATCGTTTATTCATAACGTGGATTCTGAGTTTTCACACAGTCTGACCGTGGAGCGCTTAATAAAAATGGCTAAGGACAGGTTTCATGACGCGGTAAAAAATGCGTTAATCAAAGAAGATTGGACTGTCACGGATGACCCTTTATTTCTGCAATTTTTGGAGGGTCAGATAGAGTTTTGTATCTTGCTGTTCCCCTTGATGTTTACGAAACTTTTTTTAAGTTAGAATTTACTCAACTGGCTATTGCTACTTACCAATTTAAAATTATTGTCTATAATACTGAAGATGAGGTACTTCTTCAATGGATAAAATAGCACAATATCAACGATATATTGAAGATTTACTTACTGAATATAGTCAATTTAAGCCGTCTTACGGAGATGTTGAAGTACAGTTAATTCTTGACCGAGAACATAAACATTATCAATTGATGACTTTGGGATGGAATGGATACAAACGTATCCACGGAATGATGCTTCATATTAACATCAAAGGTGAAAAAATCTGGATACAGCATGATGGAACTGAACGGGGCATTACTTATGATTTATTAGAGTTGGGAGTTCCAAAGCATGATATTGTGCTGGCTTTTCAAGCACCTGCGAGACGAAAGTATACAGATTTTGCTGTTCAATAAAATAATACTTTTAGGGTTAGTATAAAAATGAACTGAGAGCTTTCTTGAGTCTTATACATTCGACTTTGGCTATGAGACTGTGGTTTAAACCGCAGGCGGAGTTATTCTAATACATTCAAGCTTTTAGAAGACACATATAAAATTGGAGGGAAGATTGAATTTAACAGGAACGCCGGTATCCGAACTCGAAATAGATGTGACCCTTGTCTACAGTTTGTTGGCGGATCAGCATCCAGATTTGATGCATTTGCCAATTCATCTCGTTGATGCTGGTTGGGATAATGCGATGTTTCGATTGGGTGACCATTTATGTGTACGACTTCCACGTCGAAAAGCCGCAGCCACATTAATTGAGAATGAGCAAACTTGGCTACCACTAATAGCAAATAAACTAACTATACCTGTTCCAACTCCTTACAGAATCGGCAAGCCAGCACTCGGCTACCCTTGGCGATGGAGTGTATTACCGTGGCTGGATGGTATAACTGCTGACCAGGAAGAACCCCATGCAAATCAGGCAAAACCTTTTGCCTCATTCTTGCGGTCATTGCACAGAAGAGCGCCATTCAATGCGCCATCAAATCCAGTACGCGGCGTACCTTTGAATCAGCGGGCGGCTAATGTCGAAGAACGTATGCAACAACTGGAGACAAAAACTAACTTGATTACTCAAAAGATCAGGAATACTTGGAAGATGGCTTTGGATGCGCCTGTTGACGTTGAGGCAAAATGGTTACACGGGGATCTTCACGCCCGGAATGTCCTAGTTAAAAATGGTGCGATCGCAGGCATAATTGATTGGGGCGACATGACATCAGGCGATATTGCTACAGACCTTGCTTCTATATGGATGCTTTTCGGCGATCAACATACACGCCACCAAGTAATCGCAGAATACGCAAATATTTCTGACGCCACACTGCAACGTGCCAAGGGATGGGCGGTACTTTTTGGTGTACTGCTACTAGATACAGGACTAGTTGATCACCCCAGACACGCGGTAATGGGAGAAAGATCATTGCGTCGTGTTTCTGAGGATTGATCGCAGACTATAACAATTTAAATCTGCCTTGTTTTTGACCAGATGACTGGAGATTGCTCATGCCGCTGGCACTTCATCAGAGAACTTTTCTTGATTTGATGAAGAACTGGGTGCAAGTACTTCTACTACACCCCGGAACATATTCATGCCACAAGCAAATCCATAAATACCTGGTTTTGTCGGTGTAAATTCAATAGCAGTCACTTGATTGAGCGGTAATTCTTGGGCGATATGGAAGTCGGGAAAGCGCACTTCTTCTAAACAACTACTGGGGTCGCGACGCAGGAAGTTAAGCCGAACTCTTTGCCCTGCCTGTACAACGATGCGGCTTGGATCGTACCCGCCATCAACGGTGATGGTAATTTCCTGAATTCCCTCACGGGCTTCCACCTTCTTGGATTTAGGCTTGCTGAGGAGAAACCACCACAGTTCTAAACCAATCAGCCCTAGTCCACCTAATGTAACAGCCACTTTATTTCCCAACGGTTGTTCAATGCGGCGAAATTGCGTGGATTGTGTAGAAGGGGATTGCGTCATGTGTTCAGGAGGCATTTCGGCTAACGCTCCCGATATGACACCGAATAAAAATACTAGTCCTGCTAACGTACCAAAAAATGTAGCTCGTTTAAGCATAATTATTACTCCTTTTACTTTCCAACAATCGGTTATGAGAGCGCTTTGGGTCGGAAGTTCCGCAAGCGTAGGGCATTTGTGACAACTGAGACAGAGCTAAATGCCATTGCTGCTCCCGCAATAATGGGACTGAGGAGCCAGCCAAAGAAGGGAAACAAGATACCTGCGGCAATGGGAATACCGGCGATGTTGTAGATGAAGGCAAAGAAGAGGTTTTGGCGAATATTCTGCATCGTGGCACGGGAGAGTTGAATAGCGGTCACAATGCTCTGTAAATCTCCGGAAATCAGCGTGATATCACTCGCCGCGATCGCTACATCTGTACCCGTCCCGATCGCAATCCCAACATCTGCTTGAGCCAGTGCCGGAGCATCATTAATCCCATCTCCCACCATTGCCACAATCTTTCCTTCTGACTGGATTGCCTGGACTTGAGATACTTTTTGGTCAGGACGAACTTCAGCAACCACTCGTTTAATACCGAGTTCACGGGCAATCACTTCTGCAGTGCGCCGATTATCTCCGGTAAGCATCACCACTTCCAAACCTAATTTTTGCAAAGACCGAACAGCACTTGCCGATGAAGGTTTCAAAGCGTCAGAAATTCCCATAATTCCTTGCATATTTCCGTCAACAGCAATGCAAATGACGGTTTTGCCCAGATGCTCCAATTTTTCCCATTGAGAATGCATTTGGGTATCAATCTTCAGTTCTTCCATCCAGCGTTGGGTACCAATTTGCACTAATCGCTTGGGTAGCGTCTCGTTTTCAGAATCTGACACATATCCTTGAATTCCACTACCTGGGATCGCTTCAAAGTCTTGTGCTGACGCTAGTTTCACCTGTTGCGATTGGGCATATTGTACCACTGCCTCGGCTAGAGGATGCTCTGAATTCCGTTCGACAGATGCAGCTAAACGCAGGAGATTTAGCTCGTTACCGTTTGCTGTACCGTTGACTGTGACAAAGTCCGTTACCGTCGGTTTACCTTGAGTCAATGTCCCAGTTTTATCCAGGATAATCGTTTGCAGTTTGTGCGCTAGTTCTAGACTGTCTGCCCCTTTGATCAGAATGCCGTTTTCTGCACCTTTGCCCGTACCGACCATAATCGATGTCGGAGTTGCCAAACCCAACGCGCAGGGACAGGCAATAATCAACACACCTACCGTTGTCGTCAACGCAAGTGTGACGTTGCCCATGATGTTGTACCAAATGATAAAGGTAGCAATCGCTACTGCAATCACAGCCGGCACAAACCATCCTGTGACCCGATCGGCTAACCGCTGAATCGGCGCTTTCGAGCCTTGCGCCTGCTGTACCAATTTGACAATTTGAGCGAGGAATGTGTCTTTGCCGATTCGTGTTACTCGAAACTTGAAGCTTCCAGTTTTATTGATAGTGGCTCCAATTACTTCATCACCTGGTTGCTTTTTAACAGGTACACTCTCTCCAGTTACCATTGCTTGATCTACCGTAGAGGAGCCATCAATAATCTCTCCGTCTACAGGGATTTTTTCGCCAGGACGTACCAAAATAATATCGTCAAGTTGGACAGATGCGATCGGCACCTCCATTTCTTGATCATTGCGAATAATTCGGGCAGTTCTCGCCTGCAAGCCCATCAGCGTGCGAATTGCTTCTGAGGTTTGTCCTCTAGCACGGTTCTCAAACAACCGTCCCAGTAGAATTAATGTGATTACTAATGCCGCTGTCTCATAGTAAACACTGGGAGTGAGTCCCTGAGCAATCAGAACTCCAGGAAAGAGAGT
>Ga0209512_1001256_pt1 | contig 32591 bp, 36 predicted proteins | sample frozenSSSSmetaG_FD_184142 | JGI IMG/M metagenome (GOLD analysis project Ga0209512, IMG submission 184142) | Glacier valley bacterial and archeal communities from Borup Fiord, Nunavut, Canada, to study Microbial Dark Matter (Phase II) -... | ecosystem: Environmental > Aquatic > Freshwater > Ice >...
GCGAGTCTCAAACTTCGGCGGAAGTTTTCAAGGGTTGAAGTCGATGTCCGGCGCGGCGGGCCTGGCCGGGCGGTTGCTGGTGACGGGTTCGATCTTCTCCTCGGTGAAGCGGACGACCACCTGATAGCTCATTTCCTCGCAACCGACGCCTAGGGTGGCGCTGCCGCCGCTTTCGAGTTTCCAAAGATGGGAGGAAAGCATCGTGCCGCTCGGGACGGAGGCCGGGTCGATGTTGGGGAGCGCCTGCAGCGGCTGGCCGTGCAGGGTGGTGAGGAGGTCGATGAATTCCTTCCAGCTTGGGGCAAGCTTAGAGCTGAAGGACGCGGCGGGAAACGATTCGGTCCGGACGGTGATTTCCTTGAGGGCGTCAGTGCCGCTCCAATCGAAATACAAGGTGGCGGTCTGGCCGCCGATTTTCTGCCTGATTCGGAAAATGCCATTCAGGCCGGTGCGGCTGATCATGTTCTCGGCCATGGTCAGTTCGACAAATTTCGAGGCCTTGAGCTTGGCCAGCACGGCGTCGTGCTTGTCGCCGAATTTCAGGGTGTCGAAAACGGCGGATTCGTCCGGGGCTGCGGTTCCGGCGGAGGCGGGGTGGTTCAGATCGAGCCATTTCCGGTCATCGGCATGGAGTTTTCCAAGGTCGATGCTGACGTCCTTGCCGTCGGCGAGGCGGATTTTCACGCTGGAGGCGTCGCGACTTTGGAAATCACCTTGGACCGACTTCGTGCCGTCCGTGCTTTTCCACGGGTGGGATTCCGCGGAAACAGAAGAAAAGCTGCTGGCGGTGAGAATCAGGGTGAATAGGAGGCGGGATGACATGGGTGTGGCAAAGTGCTTCCAATACACGAACCTCGGCAATTGTCTAACGTCATGAATGGAAATTTTCAGAACGTCCGGGTGGTGGCCTTAACCGTTTGGAAGCACTCCCGGTGCCAAATCCCAGAGCGGTGGCAGGTCGGTAACCCTCGTTCGCATCGCGGGCCGAAATGTTCAAATCGTGCAGCGATCTGCCAGCGGCTCCAAAATGGCGGAGGGGGTGGGATTCGAACCCACGGAACCTTTCGGCTCTCCAGTTTTCAAGACTGGCGCAATCGACCACTCTACCACCCCTCCGTTGATTGAAAACCAACAGGTTACATTTTCTGCTTCCCTCCGGGTGATACCTGTCTTATACCACTACGCGCTACCAAGCTACACAACAATATGAAACAGGATGCCACCCTTTGGGAAACTACCGACACTCCCGGACTTTACGTCCGGAAACCCGGCGCGGTTTTTTACGCACGGATCACACTCAATGGCAAGAGGACTTTCCGGTCCTTGAAAACCGACAAACTGCGGAAGGCGCAACAGCTTCTCCGCGACCTCCAGAACGGCCACACGCGGGAAATCTCCACCCGGTCAAACGACAAGCTGCATGCCGCCCTCGACAAGACCATGGAGTTTCGGCAGAGCCGCCGCGCCCTCAAAAGCCGCGCCCTGAAATCGAGCACGGTCGGATTCCACACGGACATTCTCTCTACCACCAAGAAGCTTTTCCCCGACCGGCACCTTGCCGAGTTTGAGCTTTCCGCCCTGCTCAAGGCGCTGGTCGCCTCCGGATACTCCCAGAGCCGACGCAAGGCGATTTTCGAGCTGCTCAAGCGGACCTTCTCCGACGCCGTGGAAAACGGCTCCATCAAACGCAACCCGCTTCACGGCCAGATCCCCGGCAAGGTCGGCAAAAAGGACCGCACGCTTCCCACCCGCGAGCAGCTCGACGAGATGATGCGGGTGATTCCCGAGCTGGAGCCGCGCTACGGCCGGCGGGCGGTGCTCACCCTGCGGTTTCTGGCGTTCTCAGGGATGCGGATCGACGAGGCCCGCAACGTCCAGTGGTCGGACGTTACCGAGGGGAAAATTGCCGTTCGCGGCGGTGCCGAGGGCACCAAGACCGGCGAGATCGGACAGGCCCGGATTCTCGACATCAACGCGCCGCTGCAAGCCACGCTGGACGACATCGCCGCCGTCTATGGGAACGAGGGCCGGGTGATGCCGGCGAAGAGCATCCTACCCCACCTCCGCGCCGCATGCACCAAGCTGAAAATTCCCGTCATCAATCACCACGACCTGCGGAGCTGGTTCATCACCTGGGGGATCGTTTCCGGCGTGGACGTTTCCACGCTCGCCGGGTGGGTCGGGAACTCGCCCACCGTGCTCTTGGAACGCTACGCCGCCGTACAGGACGAACTCAGGAAATCCGCCGCCACCAAGCTGTCATGAGTGCGAGGAGAAAGTCAAAGCAACCACCGGAGGTTGTTGAATATGATGCAGAGCTGTATCGACACCTCGAAACAACCAGGGGATTCATTGTCCTACATGCCGGCTTCGATCGACCAGGACCGAAAACCATTCCCGTGGACTTTTGGGACTATCATTTTGGCGTGTTGGTGGCAACGGGTTCGGCGACAACGATCCACACCGACATCTTCGACGAAGCCATGGAGGAAGGCGATTTGTCGGCTTTTGCTAGGGCGGCGGCGGATGTTCGAAAAATTCGTGAAACCGGCCTCAACGATCGTGAAATGCGCATGGTTTCTGTAATTGCGGCGAAACTTGAGTTGGAGGAAAAGAATGGATTTCTCCCGACGCAGGCCGCCGTAAAAAAGCGGGCACGGGATTTATACCAGCACCGATGGGGCCGCGATGCTCCGCCACTCACCGATTCAAGCGGATGGAGAAAGGCCATTGCAGACGCCGAACTCGGATACCTTCCAACAAGGAATGTGAAAAATCAGGGATGACATAACACACAGGGATTCAGGTGATTGTGAAATTTTGGGTGATAACAGGGGAAATGTCACCCGCGAAACCACACGCTAAGATTTGCCATGGTCTATCCCATGGCAACCACGCTAGACAAAAAAACGCCGGATCGAATCGCTTACAGCTTCGATGAAACCGCCGCCCTTTTCGGTCGGGAAAAATCATGGGTTTATCGCCAGGTGAAGGCGAAGAAAATCAGCGTCATCCGCGGATACGGAAAGATGATGGTCCCCATCTCCGAAATTGATCGCATCGTGGCAACGGCAGAGGAGGTGGCACCATGAACTGCCCCCACTGCAAAAAAGAGATTCCGACCGCAGAATTTGCCAAGCATTTCGCGAGCCTTGGCGGCAAAGCCAGTAAACGGGCCATCACCCCGGAGCAACAGGCCATGATGCAGGCCGCGAGGAAGTCCGCGAGGAAAGGGGTAAAACTATGAAAAATCCCGACCGCAGTGATGCAGCCGGGAAAGGCCGGGAACCGCTGGCGATTGAGCAGCTACTGTCTCCCGACCAGCTTCGCACCAACGACGAGGCCATGGCCGATCCGATCCGTGATCGACTGCCGCAGGCCGCCCCGAAGCGCAAGGTCCGCGGAGTTCTTGCCGCGCTCGACCAGCTAGACCAGGAAGCAACAAACCGGAGGTTCAAACCCTGATGAGCAATCAGCTACTCGCGGCGCTCCGGGACCGTCGGGACATCAAAGGCCCGGGCCGAGCTGCTCTCATGGTCCTTGCCGATCACGCCAACGAGCGCGGCGAATGTTGGTTGTCATATGCCACTATCGCACATGAATCAGGAATCGGACGAAGCACCGCCCGGAAACATCTGAAGATCCTACGCGCCGCCGGCGAAGTCACATGGACCCAGCGCTTCGATGCCGCAGGCGACCTTGATTCAAATCTGTATGTCGTCACGATGAGGGGTAGGCTACCAGATAGCCCACCTAGGCCACAAGGTGCCACACCTACGCCACCAGATGGCGGAGGGGTAGGCTACCAGATGGCCGAGGGTAGGCCACCAGGTAGCCATAAAGCACCCATTAAGCCCCCATTTGAAGCCACTCCTTTGTCGGTCGTTCCTCCCGACACGTTTTCTCTGATTGAGGAAAAGGAAACTCCACCCCGCCAAGATCATGTGACGGATGCGCTCTGGGAGGTAGCACTCCAGAACTCAAAGACTCGAGCGCATAGCAAAAAGAAGGTGCGAGAGGCTTGGGAAAAAATACCGAAGCGCGAGCGGCCACCAATCGAAGATGCCGTCAAGGCGCTGAAAGTTTGGAATCGCAGTGAAGAGTGGAGGAAGCAAGACCACCAGTTCGCCCGCGGCCTTCACCTGTGGATCCGAGATCGTCAGTGGGAGAATCTACCTGATTCAGATGGCCCGGCACCGTCCCGATACCGGAACACCCCGAAGCCATTGCCAACGCCGGACGAACCCCCGGCCACTGCTGAGGATATTGCCGCCCTCATGCAGCCACTTCGCCGCCGGATGAACTCATGACCACCAACCAACCATCTACCACATGAAAGTCGTCTATCACCTATGGGCCACGACAGGCACCTACAAGGACAAGTCCACCGGGAAGCCGGCAAAGCGCCAGGCGCAGGTCGGTGTCGTGTTTCAGAGCGAGGGCGGGAAGCTCTGCATGCGCTTGGACCTAATCCCCGCCGGGCCGGAGTTCAACGGATTCATCGCCTTCCGTGCCCCGTCTTCAGCCGCAGACCATTCAGAACCATGAACCCCAAACCATTCCGCCTTATCCTCACACCCACGCAATCCGCCGCCATCCGAGAGTCAGGCATGGGATTCGCCGCAGGTTCACCTGTGGACCTGCGAGTGCCAACAGGACAGTGTGCGCTGCTCTTGTGGGAATGCGACTCAGCCACCGCCAACGCCGCGTGCGGCGTCGTCATGGGCACACACCGCGCCATCCGCAAGCAACTCAAAGCCCCGACCACCAAACAGAAATGAAGAGTCCCTGCAAATATCCCGGTTGCCGAGCGTTGCTTGAATCATCCGGCTACTGCCCCGACCACCAATCATCCGCTCCGAATCCTCACAAGAACTATGACACCCATGTCAGAGCAAAAGATCCGGCGCTTGCCGAGGCCCATCGGATACGCCGAACCGCAAGATGGGTGAGGGTGCGCAACCTGAAGCTGTCGGACAATCCTCTGTGCGAAGATCCGTTTGAAGATCACGCCCGGCGGAACACAACGGAGACAGCCGCACAGGTGCACCACATCAAAGGATTGATCACGAATCCAGAACTGGCCTTTCACTTCGACAACCTCCTGAGCGTTTGCACCGGCTGTCATGCCAGGCTTGAGGCACAGGTCAGAAAGGATGCCCGGCCATGATCCCCCACACCGGGGGCGGACTCAAAACTTCCCGCGATTACATCCCACGACCGTTCATCATCACTTTTTCTTCCGTGGACGGAATTGAGATTTTCTGTGGAAAAATGTGCAAAACGTCGCGTCCCGTTTCAAAACGTTTCAACCAGAGCCAAATAAAGAAACTAACAAAAAACTAATATGGATACTAACACGCCAGACGAAATCGTATTATACACCCCAAAGGCCCTCGCTAAAAAACTCGGACTTACCTACCGCCTGATCCGCGAGGCCATCAACTCGGGCGAGTTAGAAATCACGGTCTTGTCTCCTCGTCGGCGGAGAATTCGCAGTGAGGCAGCAGCCGCTTGGTTCATTAAAAAGACCCGGAGAGCACTTATCGCAACTAAATGACACTTATTGCAACCTCTTTCCCACCTGATTTATTGCCCCCGGATTTCAGGAGATAGAATCTTCGACCAGATGCAAATCGAGCGCCGATTCACTGCCACCTCCGCCCCCGCCGTCAAAGGCAAGACCATCACCGGGACGGCCGCCGTATTCAACCGCCGCTCCGACAATCTCGGCACTCCTGACCACCGGATGCATGAGATTATTCTTCCCGGTGCCTTCGACGATGTAATCCTCGACGATGTTATTGCCTGCTTCAACCACGACGAAAAGCTGATCCTCGCCCGTAGCCGGGACGGCACCGGGACGCTCTCATTGTGGGTTGATAAAATCGCACTGCGCTACAGTTTCGAGGCACCGGATACTACCACTGGCCGGGACACGCTGGAGTCAATCGCGCGCGGTGACGTCAATTCTAGCTCGTTCGCCTTTCAAGTGGCACCCGGCGGCGACAGCTATGCCATCCAGCCGGACGGAAGCACGCTCCGCACCATCACCAAAATCGGCCGGCTGTTTGACGTTTCGCCCGTCATTCGTCCGGCCTATGCGGCCGCTACCGTCTCCGCCCGTGGCGCTGGCACCGCCGCCCAAGAAACCCCCGGCCTCAACTGCTGGGAACGTTTCATGAACATTCTCCGATAGAAAATCACTGCTATGAACCTTAAGCAACTTAAAGAAAAACGGGGCTCCTTACTCAGGGAAGCCGATGCCATCACCACCACGGCGCGCACCGAGCGCCGCGACGTTTCCAATGCGGAGGACATCCGCCTCGGGTCTATCAAGTCGGAAATCTTCAACGTGGACAGCGAGATCGCTCGCGAGGAAAGCGAAATCACCCGTCTGAGTCGCTCGCAATCGGACGGCGGAAATGGACTTGGAGTGAACCTCGAAGGCTATTCCTTGACACGCGCCATCCGTTCCGCGTCGGCTGGACGCCTGGACGGCCTTGAGCTTGAAGTGAGCCAGGAGTTGGAGAAACGCAGCGGGATTGCACCAGCCGGTTTCCTTGTCCCATCCGGCCTGCTCGCAGAGCGCCGCGCAATGTCGATTGGAAATGATGGGGGAATCTATGGCGGGAAAGCCGTTGCCACTGAGAAGCAGGGCTGGATTGATGCACTCCGGCCCCTCTTGGCAGTCGGCAAAGCGGGAGCGATGATCCTCGACGGGCTGACCAGTAACGTGGACGTTCCGCGTCAGGCGGCAGCAAGTACAGCCTCCTGGAAAACGGAAACATCCGATCTCGAGGAACAGACCGCGGAGATCGAACAGATGGAACTCCGCGCCCGCCGTTGCGGTGCCTGGACGGTCTTTTCAAAAATGCTCTTGGCGCAGTCCAGCGTTGACGTAGAAAACATGATCCGCATGGACTTGCTCCAAGCGTGTGCCATAGCTCTCGACGCTGCCGCCATCGCTGGAGCTGGCGCACCGTCTCCGACCGGCATTCTCGCCACTACGGGAATCGGAAGCGTCGCAGGTGGCACCAACGGAGCCGCGCCGACATGGGCGCACATTGTAGCACTCATCGCCAAGCTCGAAGGCCAGAATGCTCTTGGGGGAAATACCGCCTTTATCATCAACGGTGTGACAGCCGCAAAACTCCGTGCCACCCCGAAAGTTTCGGGAACCGACAGCCGCATGGTCTTGGAAGGTAACGACCTGCTAGGCCATCCGGTTTATGTCTCGAATCAGGTTCCTAGCAACTTGGTAAAAGGCTCTTCCGGTGCAGCCTGTTCGGCAATCGTGTTCGGGGATTTCTCACAAGTGGTGATTGGCTCTTTCGGCCAAGCTGCCGATTTGGTAGTCGACCCTTTCAGTTTGGCAGTGAAAGGCCAGACCCGAATTGTCATCAACTCCTACGTTGACGTAGGAATCAGACGGGCGAAATCCTTTGCTGCCATGACCGACGCGCTCACAGTCTAACCAATCATCGCCCGGTGGTCCGGGCGTCTCCGCCGCTTTCTTGCAGTTTCTGGGCGGAGTGCTGGCGGAGGACATGCCTCGCGGCCAGCACCTTCAATTTCTAAAATCTAACCATCATGCCAAGAGAAGCCATCAGCAACCTGCTCCGCTACGGATTCCCCAAGGAATCCAACGACGGGAAATCCAACAAAACCCTGCTGGAATACGTCGGCCTTGAGACCGATCTCCGCCGGGCATGCCCCAAACTCGGCACCGTCTTCGGGGAATATCTCGGCATTGTCTCCGATGCCCAGATCGAGCCGCTGGAAGGCACCGGCTACGCCATTCTTTCCATTTCTACCGAACTCCGCTATGACCAGACGGCTGAGATCACCGGCAGCAAGCAGGAAACCTCCTATGAAGTGGACTGGGTGACGATTTCCCGCCCCCTCAAGGAACACCCGAAATTCCAAGCCGATGGAGCGTTTACGCTGACCTCCGCTGACCTCGTGGAGATCGACGAATGGGCGAACTCCGGCGACCAGAAAACCAGAAAACTCTATCAATATCCAGTCAACCCGGAATACGGGCTTTTTGCCGAACTCAGCGCCAACGGGAAAAAATACGCTGCCGGAATCCTCCAGGGCTTTGAAACCTTTGACGACCACGTCCCCGTCGCCCGCGTCACCGAAACATGGGTGAACGGCCCGCCCGGCACCAGCACCGCCGGTCTAAAAGACGATCCTCCATCATTCCCAAATCTTCCGGGTGGATACGAGTGGATCAAGACAGCGGACCGCTCCCTCCGCGCCGGTGGCCAGTTCCGCTGGGAACGCAATCAGGAATGGATGGGCGTCCACCGCGTCTTCATCGACGCGGCCGATTTTTACTACACCACCCCGTGAAATTCCCGCCGGCCGCGCGGAGGGAATTTCCGTCTGAAATCAAATCCTTACAAAATCACTATTGTAACTAAGGATTTACAGGCCGCCGGGATTCTGTGAGGTTCTAGGCGTCGGCGCGTCAACGCCTTCCAGCATCGAATCCCGGAAAGTAATGAGTCCGGCGCTGTCATATATCGAACGCATCGAATTTCGGGTGCTGGCGCGGAACTTGGGGGGTCATTTCCTCAAGGCATGGTTTTGACGAACCGCCCGCGCCAGCACCCGTTCTCGTTAAAAATGAAAACACTCGAAAAAACACCGAAGGCACCGGCCGCCAGCAAGGCCACAATCGAAATTGACGCGGAAACCCTCCGGAAGCTCCGCGAGATTCTGTCCGCGATCGGTACACGCAAGACCGCAGGCCAGCTCATCAATGAATGGGTCAAGAGCACCGTGGAGGGGGAGAGAAACGACGGATACATTCGCGATTGCGTTTTCCCCACTGGAAAGTGGAGAAAGTCCACCCGCTGCCATGAAATCCAAGCGGAAATCAACCGCATCCTCGAAGACGGGAGGGCCGACGACATCCGCGCTGCCAAGTTCGCAGATTGTAAAAAGGACGCGCAGCAAATCGGTGCTAGCTGCCATGACATCCAATTTCAGCCCACTCCCAACGAATTTGACGCCCTCAACCGCGCTGCAAATCGAGCCGGAAAGTTGTTCACGGACTGGGTAAAGGAAACGCTCGACGCTGCCGCCGCTGAAGTTTCCGGAGAGGTTGAGTCCGCGAGCGCCGCCAAAGCTGCCAGGCGCATACTGTTTGAGCATGCTCAGGAACCGGATCGCGGCGGGAATCTCTTCCCAATCAAGCCGGGGCCCAATCAACTCGCCGCCTACTGCCGCGCGGCCGCTAGAGCCGGGAAATCACTCACGGATTGGGTGAGTGGAACCCTCGCCGCCGCAACTATCGTCCGCCCCGGTTGAAACAGGATCCAAGCATCACAGCCCGCGCTGTCTCACGATGGCGCGGGCTTTTTTGTGCCGATGGTATCAAAATGGTATCACCCAGCTGAAGGGGGGATTCGGGCGAGAATTGATTGCCAAGACTGGCGCGATCGACGCGGAATCTTGCGGCCTGAAAATGGCGATTCTATCAGAAATTTGATTCACAGGACTGATGCAATCGAGGGGGGCGGGTGATACCATTTTTGATACCACTTTTCGGCGAAATTGCCCTGATGCAACCTTTTTGCATCATTCACAAGCGGCTGAAAGCGAACAGTTTGCAACGCTTTGCCGATGGGTGAAAAGTGCCCGTTAGGGTTTTCAAGACTGGCGCAATCGACCACTCTGCCACCCCTCCGGTGTTTTGTGTGCCGCAGCGATATGCCCGGTCATTCAGGGAGATTCAAGAAAAACTCTTCATTCCTGCGCAGGTGAAATTCCGCGCGAGTCTGCTCTCGGTGGTCGGAGCCTTCGATACGGGCGCTGTTTCCGAAATGGGGAATTGTCGATTTGCGATCAAGGAAAACCACCGTTCCGCTGCTACTGAAAAGAAAACGCTCGTTGGTATTGTTGGGATTGATGGTGAAACGGCTGACTGTTCGATCATTCGAGAGATATCTGGAGCAATTCACTCAAGTGCTTTATGATATGCTTTTTCCAGCAAAATTGATTCAGCACGTTTCGCAGTTGCGATGGGAGCGTTTTGATCGATTGTTTGACTCGCTGTGACGGCGTCGTCTTCGGCCTTGCGGAGGGTCTCCAGTTCGATGGCGATCCGGGCATCGACGGCGCCAAGTGTTGTTTTTAGCTCGGCGGTTGCTTCGCTGGAGAGGCCGATCATTGGGCGATTCGCAAGTTGTTCACGCTGGTTCCGCTTTTCATTTAAAACGGTTGCTTGAGTGGTGATTGCTCGCGCGGATCCGGCAAAAGCGAGCTGCTGCTCCTCGGTCGCTAGCGCTTTCTCCGCAGCTTCGTGACGGGCGGTGAGGGCGCGTGTGTTGATCTCGGCGGCGTTCCAGCGTTTGAGCGATTCCTGGAGAACCGACAGAGGGGGGAGTTTGTCGGAAGGAGCTTTGTCCTGCTCGCCGATTTGAGCCCTGAGTGTGACCAGTCTGGTTTCGATGCTGGGTGGATTTGCTTGGATTTCGCCGACTTTTTTACCATCGGTTGTTTGAATCACTTGAATGGCTCCTTCTGAATCAGCAATAAAAGCCCGTTTTGCTTCTGCATCAAGGGCGACGGCGGTGGGAAGCGCGGGGAGATTCTGGGCGAGTTCTCGCGCGGGGTTGAAGTCGGGTTTCCACAAACGGGCCTTCATGTCGCGTCCTGCGGTGACCGATGATCCGTCGCGGGCGAAAGCAAAGGCGGTGACTCCACCGGGATGGGCGTCGATTTTTTTCACTTCGCTGCCGCCGTTCATTTCCCAAAACCGGACGGTGCCGTCCTCGGAAGAGGTGGCGAGAATGTTGGAATCCGCACGAAATACGGTGGCGCTGATGGCAGCTTGGTGGCCGCGGAGGGTATGGAATTCGTTGCAAGTATCGCTTTCCCATACCCAGACGCCGCCATTGCGGTCGCCGCTGGCAAGCAGGACACCGTCGGCGGAAAAATCGAGGGCGGTGATCCAGTCGGTGTGCTTTTTGACAGATTTCACCTGTGCGCCGGATTCGGTGTTCCAGAGTTTGAGCAGACGCGACGTGCCGCCGGTCGCAATGATGTCGAAACCTGGTCGGATGTCGGCGGCAAGTATGGAGTCGAATTCCTTCGCCACGGTCAGCACACGGCTGCCGTTGCGGACGTCGATAGTGACGGTGATACCGGATTTTCCCGGAGTGCCGCCGCCCACGATGAGATAGCGCCCATCTGGCGTGAAACTCAGCGAAATTGGGTCGCCTTCCGGAAACGGGAGAAGGCCGATCAGTTCCAGTGTCTCGGTGTGGTGGAGGAGGATTTGGTGCTGTCCTGTGATGGCGATCACTGGTGCCCAAGGAGATGCGGCGATGGAATGAATCGCGGACGGGCGGCTGGTCACGACCGGCGGTTCGAGCAGGAGATCCACGGGCATCGGTGCCGGGCCGTCAGGTTTCGCGGCGGGATCGGAGCGCAGGGCGATCTCGAATTTCGGTTTCGACGGTTTGCGGGCGGACGAGGATTTGTTTTCCAGCAAGCCGCCGTCGATCCAGCGCTTGAGGATCTCGATCTTGTCGGTCGCTAGCTTTTCACCCTCGGGCGGCATCTTGTGCTCACCGGTTTGCAGGACGCAGGTGATGAGGGTGCTGGCGGTGTCGCCGGGTTCGACGACTTTTCCGCCGGAGCTGCCTTTGATGGTGCCTGAGAAAGTGGAGAGATCGAGTCCGCCTTTGGTTTTGTCCGGATTGTGGCAGTTCAGGCAGGACTGTTGGAAAATCGGGAAAACGTGGTCGTCATAGGTCGCTTTTTCCTCAGCCACAATGGACGAGGAAAGCGCGATAAAAATGACGATCGGGCGCTTCATGAGGAAATCGGATTGCCGATCTCATACGTGCGCATTCCCCATCGATCTAACGCGGAATTTTACGAAATCCGGACCTGCCAGCCTGCTCAGTAGCGGACCGACGTGCAGGAATCCGGTGTCGCTGCTGGCACTGCCAGGGCAATGATCGCACAGGTGCCGGCGAGCATCAGGCCGATCCAGCGGCTCGGATCGTGATTGAGGACCTGGGAAAATTGGAAATAGGCGTGTTGCTCCGGATCGGGGAACAAAAACGCCGGGAGGGTCATCATCGTGCAGAGAAGCAGCGCGGGCACGCACAACATGATCATCATCGAGGCGCTTTTCACGCTCATTCGCCTGGTGAACATCAGGCGCGGGCCGACGATCAGGGTAAGGTGGAGAATGCGGGCGAAAGTCTTGAAACTGAAAAGGCAGGTGCTGGCGGCGTTTTTCAGGACAAGGGGTGTGGCTGATTTGAGGGTGAGGGACATGGGACTGCGCGGAGAATTACACGCTATCACGTAGGATGGCAATAATTTTTATGTTTCCGTGTATTTAAGAAGACTTAAATTTCAGAAAGGCCCCGAGCGTATTCTGTAATCGGTTTGTTTCTATAAAAATTCACGCCCTGCCTTCTTCGGCGTCCATTAGATCAAAGTAAGTCTGGATCTCGTTCGATGCGGCAAATCCGGCTTCGATCTTCTGCTCGTGCAGCCCTGCCGATCCGGAATCCCGCCAGCCGCGTTTCATCATGAAGCCATTCCAAACCTCGATCTGCTCCGCGTCCGGCTTGCGGCCCTGCTCGAAGCACCAATCGAGGATCTCCTCATCGCTGCCGCCCTGCAGCGCACGCACACTCAGATCATCGAAGTCCACGCCAAGAAATTTGCACACGCGGTCGTCGAAGGTGCGGTTCCCCTCCATCGGCCCGATGTGATAGCCTGCGGGAAGTTTTCCTTCCGTATGGAGGCGGATCTTGTCGATGATTCTCGCGAACACCACGATGCCGTGGACTTGGTAGCGGGGGCTGCGGATGGGGAATGACATGGGAGAAATTTGAATCCTCATCCGGCGGCTGGCAAACCATTTCCTTAAACTTCATTTACGATTGAATCGTTCGTTTGACTTTGCGGTTTGATCCGCATTGAGTCTTCGAAACCTATGCGCGAACTGACTCTCCCCGAATCCGGACCGAAGCGGAAATTGTTGGATGCCGCCGAGCAGTTGTTTGCGGAAAAGGGATTTGAAGCGGTGTCCGTCAGAGACGTCACACAGCTCGTAAAAATGAACGCCGCCGCCGTGAACTATCACTTCGGCAGCCGCGAGGGGATGATGTCGCTGGTGATCATGCGCTATGCGAATCCGGTGAACGAAGAGCGCCTTGCGCGTCTGGAATCCATCGAGCGGAAGTGGGCGGGGAAAGGTTTGGCCTTGGAGGAAATCATCGATGCCTTCGTGCGTCCGCTGCTAGGCCAGGCCCGCAAGAGCGATCTGCCCGAGCGCCTGCTCTACAAACTGCTCGGGCGGATCTTCGCGGAAAACGGCGACGGTCTGCTGCCTGCGTTTGAGGAACAATTCCGCCACACCAGCGACCGTTTCGCACGGGCGTTCGGCAAGGCTCTCTCGACCGTCCCTGCCGAAGAGCTCGCCGCCCGCATCCATTTCATGACCGGTGGGCTCGTCCATCTGCTCACCCATCAGGAAATGCTCGCCAACGGGGCGGCTCTTCCTAACATGGAGGCGTCTCTGGGGCGTTTCATCCGCTTCGCCGCCGCTGGCCTGCGCGAAGGCACCGAGACCAGCGAGGCTCCCGTGAAAAAGGGCCCGCAGGCGATGTTTGATTTCTGACGGGGCATTTGCCTCGCCGGTGCTGGACAGGGCGGGGGATTGCTTCCAAATTGCCTCCGATTTCCGCTGCCGTTTCGTCACCGCTCCGCCTGCCGTTGTTCCGGGCGCTTCGGCTGGGCAGCATCGTTTCCAACATCGGCACGACAATGAACGACACGGCCGCGGTCTGGACGATGACCACGCTGACCGGCTCCGCGACGATGGTCTCGCTGATGCAAACCATGTCGAGTCTGCCGCTTTTTCTCTTCGCCTTGCCCGCCGGTGCGTTGGGGGCGGCGATCCGTTACGTCCGCCACGGCTCGGCGATGCGTTCAGTTCTGGCGCGCGGCGGCGTGCATATCTTCATGGCGGTCGCTCCACCATGTTCCACCTCCGCGAAACCCGCCTGCGCGACGGCGCGTTCCGCTGCTCGGTCTTCGTCGATCTGGCCGACCCGTCGATCTATCGGGAAACCTTTCTCGTCGGCTCTTGGGCCGAGCACCCTCGCCAGCGCGAGCGTGCAACCAAAGAGGACCACCGCATCGAGCAAGCAGTGCTTGGTTGTCATCAGGGAAATGAGCCGCCTGTCGTCCGCCATCTGCTGATGACGAACCTGCGCGAGCGGGGGAGGGCGGGCGGTTGAATCAGAAGTCAGAAGGTGTTTCTAACTCTCAACTCTCTCCTTACTCGAACAACTCCTTCGCAGTGTATGCCATGCCGATCGCCGCAGCGGCGTCTCCGCCGGCGGCCCATTCGAATTCGGTGGTGACCTTGTTCGGATCGAGCGGGCTGACGCGGTAAACCGGCCAAGCGCGCTCAGCGAAGCCTTCCTTGATCCACAGCAGGTATTGATCACGGAACGAGGTTTCCGCCAGACCACCGCCGACGACGACGAGGCCGGGATCGAACACCCGCACCAGGTCGGCGATGAGATAGCCGAGGATGAACCCCTGTTGTTTGAAAATGCTGACGGCGAGTTCGTCGCCTTTTTCCGCGAATTCACGCAGCTTGAAGGCCTTTTCCTCGATCGGTGCTTCGGTCGCGTTGAGCGGGTGATGCGCCCACTGCGGTTTCGCAAGTTCCAGACGCAGGCGGCGACGCAATGCCATCAGGGAAACCCAGGCTTCCGCGCAACCCGTTAGGCCGCAGGAGCAGGCTGGCAGGCTGCCGTCGTCCTCACGGAATGGCACGCTGACGTGGCCCACTTCCAGAGCGAGGCCGTTCATACCTTCATAACTGCGACCGCCCGGCAGCACCAGACCGCCACCGAGACCGGTGCCGGGTGCCACGAGCATCAGACTGCCGAGGTGTTTGCGGCGCAGCGCGTATTCGCCGAGAGCGGCTGCGTTACCATCGTTGGTCATGAAAACCGGCACGCCGGTGCGCGCGGAAAGTTTGCCCCGGATATCGGTACCCACCCAGTCGTCGCCGAGATTCGCGCGGCCCCAGATCACGCCGTCGCTGCTCGGAGCCGGCACGTCGAGGCCGATGCCTTTCACCTGCCCGCGCTCGATGCCGGCGGCGGCGGCGAGTTGGTCGATGGCGTTGTCGAGCTGGCCGAAAGTGGCTTCATAGCCGTCCTTCACCATGCTCCTCACCTCCGCGAGCGGCCCGACCTGTTCGGCCAGATGATTTACCAAAACGGCCTTCACCGTCGTCCCACCGATGTCCAACCCGACAAAATAAGAGGTTTCGTTTGCCATAACGCCGCAGAGGTTGTTTGGAGCTGCCTGACCTGTCAAGGCAATGGCCGCGTGATACAGGCATTCCTGCCTGGTCTTGATGCCGATCCTTGTGAAAGAACAGACAGGAATGTCCGTGTCACGCCCTTGTTAGCATTTTCCGCGCCTCACTTGATCATGCTCGCCATGATGTCCCACGGCGAGATCACACCAACGAGCAGTCCGCTGTCCGGTTCCACGACGGGCAGGAAGTTGCGCCCGTGAAACAGATAGAACATGGCTGCCACCTGTGGCTGGTCGGGGCGCAGGACCGGGGTGTCCGTGTCCAGATAGCGGCTGACGTGCTTGTCCTTGATGGCGGAGAAACGCTCGCGCACGTCGTCCATCGTCTCGGCGAACATGCCGCCGTCGAGCATGTGGGCGATTCTGTCAAAACGCGGGTCATGCACGGCCACCTGCGGCAGGATCGCGGCGATGAGGAGGTTTTTCCGGAACTGTCCGATATAGCGGCCCTTGTCATCGACCACCGGCATGGCGAGCACGCGGTTCTTGAGCAGGGTTTGCACGCATTCGGTGAGTGTCATCCGCGAGGTGAGCACCGGGTATTCGGTGGCCATGATGGAGCCGCAGGTGTCGTCTGTGAATTGGGATGGGTTCATGAGTTGGTGGGGTTGGTGGATTGGAAAAGCACGGGATCATTTCGCACCCAGCAGCGCGAGCAGGATGCCGCCGGAGATGGCGGTGCCGAAGACGCCCGCGAGGTTCGGGCCCATGGCGTGATAGATGAGGAACAGCTTGGGGTTTTCCTTGTTCGCCACGATGTGTGAGACGCGCGCGGCGATCGGCACGGAGGCGATGCCTGCTGAGCCGATGAGCGGGTTGATCTTGGTTTTCAGGAAAAGGTTCATGATCTTCGCAGTGATCACGCCGGAGGCCGTGCCGCAGACGAAGGCAAGCAGGCCGAGCCCTACGATTTCCAGCGTCTGGAACGAGAGGAACGACTTCGCCTGCATGGTGGAGCCGATGGCCACGGTAAGCACGATGGTGACGATGTTGAGGATCGCTCCACCGGCGGTTTCCGCGAGGCGGCCGACGATGAGCACCTCGCGCAGCAGATTTCCTAACATGAGCATCGTCACCAGCGGGGCGACGGGCGGGAAGAACAGGTTGACGATCGCGGCGATGACCAGCGGGAAGATGATTTTCTCCAACCGGCTCACCTTGCGGACCTGCGCCATCTGGATGTTCCGCTCTGCCTTGGTGGTGAGCAGGCGCATCACCGGCGGCTGGATGATGGGCATCAGCGCCATGTAGGAGTAGGCAGCCACGGAAATGGGCGAGAGCAGGTGCGGCGCGAGTTTCATCGTCACGAAAATGGCCATCGGCCCGTCCGCTCCGCCGATGATGCCGATGGCGCCTGCTTCTGATAACGTGAAACCCATCACCTTGGCCAGGATGAGCGCGACGAAGATCCCGAGGTGCGCGCCCGCGCCTAGCAGTACGAGTTTAGGATTGGCGATCATCGGGCCGAAGTCGGTGATGGCCCCCACGCCGAGGAAGATCAGCGGCGGGACGATCAGCAGCGAGACGCCCTTGTAGGCGTAGTTGAAAAGCCCGCCTTCCATCGCGAGATCGGAGCCGGGGATGTTGACGACGATGCAGGCGAAGCCGATGCCTATCAGGAGGAACGGCTCGCACTTTTTCACCACGGCGAGGTAGATCATGATGAAGCCCACGGCGATCATCACGAGGTTGCCCCAATACAAATGGGCGAGGCCGGTTTGTTTGAACATCGCGTCAAACAGGGAAATCACTTGGTCTATCATGGTATCTCGGGGTGTGGTGGTCAGTGGCCGCTTTTCAGATCCTTGTCGTCGATGCTCCAGAACCGGTTGACCAGCGGCAGCAAGGCGAGCACGACGCCGATGCCGGAAATGATGAAAAAGCTCAGGATGAAATCGACGATGCTGATGATGACGGCGCCTTCCACGGAGTCTGGTATGGTGATCATGGCGGTATGAAACGGTAGGCGGTGCGGACTGTCTTCCGGTGCCGCGGAACCCCCGCTGCATCCTGATGGCAGGGCATTGCAGTACCCTTTTTGATTGGTAGCACCGTCGCCCTCCCGCCGCGCTCAAACAAGCTTCAAGCGGCTGATCAGAAGGTTTGCAGAAAACTTCGCAGGATATGCGGGTGCCCCTTTGCCCTAACGACTATCCAGCAGTAGATAGACCGGCGAGGTGCCTGTTTCGACGGTGACGCTTCCATCCGCCGCCTGTTTTGCGGTGGCTGGTGAACCCTCCATTTGAGCGAGCGGCATCCGGGTGGCGGAGATAAGTTTGCCCGGGACGGAAGCGAGCGTTAATTCTGTGGGTTTTACCTCGGCGGTAGGGGACCAGACGGCCCAGATCTTCTTTTTCGGATCGGTGGCGTGCTGGTATTCCTGCACGCGAAGTTTTCCCGGTTCCTTCGTGACGATCCGGCTGAAACGGAAATCCCCAAGGGTCCTGTATAGATGCGCCACCGCGTGAAACGACGGCTTGGGCTGGAAATGCCGTGTCAGTCCGGCGCTCGCGTGAAGGCTTGCCTTGTCTTCGTCGTTGAAAAAATAAATGAACGCGCGGTCCACCGGCATCGCGGAAAACACCAGCAGCGAGCGCACGATCCACTGCGCCTGCTGCTCGTCGGTGACGCCCACCCATTTCGCGAAGTCGCCGGATTTCTCCTGCGGCTGGGTCGTGCTGTCGTAGCCGAACTCAGTGATCCAGACAAGCTTGCCGGGGGCGTTTTTATCGCGCCACTGGCACAGCGAGTCGATGTCCTTCAAATAGTGTGGCAGCGCGGGATCTTCCGGAAAACTCCGCCGCCAAGTGGGCCAGTTTTCGAGCTGGGCGTAGCTGTGCACGTTCAGAATGTCGTAGAGTTCCGGCGATCCGCCCACACAGCCCACGTTCTTCTCATAGCCGCCGCTGGGACCGGTGGTGATGTTGCAGGTGGCGATTTTCAGCTTCGAGTCGCCCTCGCGCACCCCGGCGGCCATCGCCTTGAAAATCCGCGTATAGTCGGCGTCCGACCACTTGCCCGGCTCGTTGCCGATCTCGACAGAAGTCACCAGCTTGCGCTCGCCGGACGGACCGAATTCCTTGGCAAACGACCGCCCATAGACCTTCGCATCCGCCTCCAGATCCTTCCAATCCGCCTGCGGGATCGTTTCGAACATCAGGCATGCATCGGTTTCCCAGCCTTTATCTTTCCACGAACCATAGACTTTGCTCCAGTCCACCTTGTTCTTCGCGAAGGGAAACGGTGACGGCGCGGACGTCTCTTTTTCCAGATCCCACGCCACCGGATGGTAGTCGCGCACTTTTTCGCAAACCGGCCGGTAAAGCTGCGGCTTGAACTGCACGGTATGCCCGTTGATCCCGATGAAATCCCGCATCAGCGGCCGGAGTTCCGCCGCGTGGAGCGGGCCGCAGACGGCGGCGAGAAAAAGCGATGGGCCGCGGAGCGAAAGGGGACGGGTCATTGATTTGTTAGGTGAGAGCCAATAAAATGTGATACCGACATCGCTGTCCGTTCTTTCACCAGAGGAGGCCTGAAGGACTGACCGCATGTCCGTGTCTCCTTGTCGGAACCACGCGTTTACGAATTTCACCTTGTATCCGGGTGACAGGGAGCTTACTGGATGGAGTTGTTTTCAAATCATTTTTCAGGTTTGTCCCGGCCTGTTGTGTTCCCATTCCCTCGTCCCGATGAATTCGTTTTATGAAGATCCGGCCGTCCGCCAGCGTCTGGTGGAGTATCTGGGCGGAGACACGCTGGAAGCGGCCACCGCAGTGTATCTCACTCATTCGGACGGCTGCCTTTTCCAACGCTCCGAGCTGCACCGGCCGCTGGATTTGCAATGGTTTCTTGATCGCGAACTTGACATCGCCCGCTCCCTTGCCGACCGCGAATCCCTGCTGCTCCACCTCGACATCGAGTATGTGAATTTCGACGCGCCCGGCGAAGCCTACATTGATCCGCAGCGGACCTTCGACCTACAGGAGCCGGTCGTGCGGGTGATCGAGGCGCTGCTGTTGGACTGGGGAATCCAGCCGCTGCATCTCATCACGGGGCAGGGTCATCATTTCGTCTGGCAGGTGCCGTTCCAGTCCGAGGTGGCGAGGCGGATTGCCGCGCTCAAGCCCTCGCCGGAACTCGTTGCCGCTTGTATGGATCGGCTCGGCGATGGCGTGGGCTCGGACATCAGCAGCGACCAGTTGGGCACCTTCACCGCCATCGCCCTGCTGATGGAATACCTTGCTCACCGGATCAAATGGGAGGCCGCTCCGCGCACTACCCTGCCGGTGGAGATCACCGCTGTACACGTCGGCCCGTGCGCGACGAGCCAGCGGGAAATGATCTCCATCGACATTTCCGAATACGGCGATCCGCTGCACACCCGGATGGTTCGCATGCCCTACACGAACTATCTGAAACCTTGGCTCAACGGCCTCGCCCGAGAGATGGGAATCGAACACGCGCTGCCCCGTTTCCGCACCATCCCACTGCACGAAATGGACGTGCGCCAGGCTATCCGCTGCCGCGAGGACGCGGGCTCGGTGAAGGAACTCGCGCACCGCGCCAGCGGCCGCATCCCGCAACAGGAGAGGGGGACCGGCCGCCTGCTGGACGAGTATCTGCTTTCCCCGCTGCGGAAATTTCACGAGCATTTTTACTCCGTTTCCCATGATCCCAAGGAACGCTGGCCGGACACCTACGACCGCATCCCGCTGGAGCCGCTTGCTCCCTGCGTCCGCGATCTGTTGTTATTTCCTAACGACCGTCTGCTGAAACCCGCAGGCATGCAGCTCGTCACCCGCGCCCTGCTCGCCGAGGGCTGGCATCCGCGCCACATCGCCGGGCTCATCCGCTCGAAGTTCGAGAATCCCGCCCACGGCTGGGGTGTGAACTGGAACGAATACGAGGCCGGGACCCGCGCTGATTTCTACACCCGCCTCTTCGCCGGGCTGTGGGCCACCGGCGTGGACCAATTGGTGGACTTCAACTGCATTTCCACCCGGGAAAAAGGTTTCTGTTCCTGCCCGGCCTCCGGAGAATGCTCGCTGACCCGCTATCATGACCTTCTAACCCACCCAACAAACCCATGACCCCCTGGAACATCGGCCTGTCCACCGGCTGCTTCTACAGCCGCCCCATCTTCGACGTGCTCGGCGAGATCCGCGACAGCGGGTTCGAGTCCATCGAGGTCTGCTCCTTCCCCGCGCATCTGGACTATCATGACAAGGATGCCGTCGCCCGCGCCGGTGAGAAGTTGCGGTCGCTCGGCATCCGGCCCGTCTCCTTCCATGCCCCCTTTGCCGACAAGATCGACATCACCGATCTCGATCCCGCCGTGCGCGCCGCTGCGGTACACGAGCTCGTCTTCGCTTGTGATGCCGCCGCCGTCATGGGCGTGAAAAACATGGTGCTCCACCCCGGTCCGGAACGCGAGGGCCGGCCGCCGGAGCATGAGTTTCTGGACCGCATGAAAAACGCCGCGCAGTCCCTCAACATCGTCGCCGAGCGCTGCTGCAAGCAGGGCGTCCACCTCGTGCTGGAAAACATGCTGCCGCACCTGCTTTTCGGGCACATCAACGACATGCTCTATCTGTTGGGAAGTATCAGGAACTGCGAGGTCGGCGCCTGTCTCGATACCGGGCACGCCTTTCTCGCCCGCGAGCTGGGCACCGTCGTCCACAAGCTCTCCGGCCACCTCCACCTTGTCCACGTGAACGACAACCGTGGCGACCGCGACGAACACCTCGCCCCCGGCGAGGGCCACATCGACTGGGCGTGGTTTGTTTACGAACTCCGCCGGTGCCATTTCAACGGCACTCTTATTCTCGAACTCTCCTCCCGCCCTAACGAATCAACCGCCGACATGCTGCAACGGGCACGTTGGGCGAGGGACTATCTGATCAATCTCATGGCCAAGCTGGACTAGGAAGATGTTCTTGTCCGGCGGGTTTCGTGCCCAGTCGGTCACGCCGCGCTGGCGGGAGCCTGGATGAGGAGACAGTCTTCGAGAAATGGCTGGAGCGGATGGAGCAAAGAGGAGCCTTCCTTTTGAAACTGCTCGCGGAACCGGTCCTCGATGCGGCGGAGGGAAAATTCCAGATCGGCGATGACGAGATCGTTCGGCTGGCCGCGGACGACAGCGACGAGCGTGACAAATTTTCCTTCGTAGGAAATGGCGTTGCGTTGGTCCGGCAGATCGAAGGCGGTGCGGATTTTCCCGGCTTCGTCGCGGAGTTGCAGGGCGATGCGCTGCACGGTGCTGCTGATGCGCTTGACAGATGCATGGCGGGCGGGATCGCAACTGGCAAAGGAAACGAGAGCCAGGCTAGCGGCATCGACGAGGAAAACCTCCTCCACCTGGAAGCGGTGGGTTTTCTCAAACAGGATGTCCTCGTAGGTGCGGCTGGTGAAAAGGGCTTGGAGGTGCCACATGAAGCGGTCGAACGCGCCGGGGGCGTGGAAGGGGCGGGAGGCGGGGGAATACTCGGCGAGGGCGCGGCGGATGGTGGCTCGCAGCATCGGCTCAAGGTAGGTGTCGATGCCGTTTTCCTTGGCATAAACGGCCTTGCGGACGGCATCCTCGACAATGGGACCGAACGCCTCCCGCAGGTCGTCGTCGGTGAAGTCAGGTTCGTTTGAAACAACTGTTTTCTCCGCGATGAACGGTGTAACCGGCTTGTTTTCAGTGGTTTGCTTCACTGGCAGCGGGCTGATCGGGGCAGGACTGGCGGTCGGCGATGGCAGGACCGAGAGCGGCGGGGGCCCTGAAGTGGGAAACGCCGGCGCGGTGAAAGCAGATTCGCCGGGCCAGGCAGGAAGCGGCCGCAAGGGTTGAGGCGAGTGGGCTCCCTGTGGAGAGGGAAAGGGCAGGGTATTCCACGTTTTCGGCAGGTTGCCGTGCGTGGGGATTCCCGGATTCTGGCTGGGGAGGGGGGAGAGAACGTCGGTCATCAACGTGTGGCGAAGCCGGGGCCGGGGATTGAAGGGGACGCGCACTCGGCGAGGGCGCGGGCGGCAGTGGCGATGCGGCTGAAACGTTCTTCAATCGCGTCGCGGTCCATCATGCGGCTTTGGAGGCGGGTGATCTGGGATTCGGTGCTTTCCCAAAGCGTGGCCACTTCGTCGCGTAACTGGTTGGCGATGCGGTGGTCGCGATCATTCAACTGGCCGTGGAACGAGGTCTGCCAGTCTGCGAGCCAGGTGCCGATCTTGCGTTCGAGTTGGTTGATTGCCGGTTGGGTGGCCTCGCTGGATTTCATCGCCGCGACCTGTTGGATCTGTGCGGCGAGGCGCTGGGTTTCCTCGCGGTATTGGAAAAGGCGCTGCTCGGTCACTTCCCGGGTGGAATCGACGAGGCGGCTGACATTTTCCTGGAGTGCCTCCAGCCGGGCTTCGCTGGCGAAGAGCCGGTCCTCCACGTGATGGGACGTCGCGAAGTGCGCGCCTCCGGTGGTTTCGAGCCGTGAGACGCGTTGCTCAAGACGTTCGAGGTGGCGTCCGACGATGATTTCGCGGATCCTTTCGACAGCCTGAGAAGGATTGAGTGGGGATTGGGTGGGTGACATGCTCGTTCCGTGGGGGGAGTCGGCGACGGGTGAGATCGCGGACACGGTTGAGTGGTGGTGAGGACGGGACGATAGGACAGCTTGCCGGGAAATGTAAATAACATCCATGATCCTTCGGTTTTGGCGATGGTTCGAAGGTCTTTATGAAACTTTTTAAAACTGATAATCAGGTGGTTGTGAAAAAAATGAATCGGTGAAAGACAGCGGGCGGGGAATGAGGTAAAGAGTTCTTAATGTCTGAGGACGAGGAAGAAAAAGACGAGGGACGCCAGGCGATTCTAGGCCAGGCCTACGCCAAAACCCGCAAGAGCCTGATCGCTCGGCTGGACAACTGGGAGGACCAGCGGACGTGGGATGAATTCTATCAAACCTACTGGCGGCTGATCTACTCGGTGGCCGTGAAGGCCGGTCTGCGTCAGGATGAGGCGTTCGACTGCGTGCAGGAAACGATCCTTTCCATCGCCAAGCAGAGCAAAAAGAAGCTCTATGATCCCGAGCAGGGCTCCTTCAAAACCTGGCTGATGAACATGACGCGATGGCGCATCAACGACCAGTTCCGCAAGCGGAAGAAGGATACGGCGATGATGGCCGGCGAGTGGGAAAACGACCGGAAAACCGCGGTGATCGACCGCGTGGAGGACCCGAACGGCGACGTTCTTTCCCGCCTCTGGAATGTGGAGTGGAAAAAGAACGTGGCCGACGCCGCTCTTTCCCGGGTGAAGGCCCAGGTTTCCCCGAAGCAATATCAGATTTTCGACTGCTATGTGATCAAGCAATGGGACGCGAAACGGGTGCAGGACCAGTTGAACGTCAGCATGGCGCAGGTATATTTGGCGAAACACCGTGTGGGTGCGGTGTTGAAACGGGAACTCGCCAAACTCGAAGACGAAGACGATGCCGATTAAGATCCGCCCGAATCCAGTTGTCCCCGATCACGAGGTTCTGCGAAAAATCGGCGGCGGGGCATACGGAGAGGTGTGGTTGGCGCGCGGAGTGACGGGTGCCTTGCGGGCGGTGAAAGTCGTCTGGCGGGAAGATTTCGAGGACGCGCGCGGCTTCGAGCGCGAGTTCGAGGGGATTTTGAAATTCGAGCCGATGTCACGGGATCACCCGGCGTTGGTGAACATCCTGCACGTCGGCCGCAGTCCGGACGGAGTTTCGTTTTACTACTATGTGATGGAGCTGGGTGATGACATGACGTCGGGCCAGGACATCAATCCGATAGAATACCAGCCGCGCACGCTGCGGGCGGACAACCATCAGGCGACTGGGGTGCAGTGGGATACCAACGAGTGTATCGACGTCGGGCTCCGGCTGGCGGAAGCGCTCGACCACCTTCACGAGCGGGGCCTCGCGCACCGCGATGTAAAGCCGTCTAACGTGATTTTTGTCAACGGCCGCGCGAAGCTGGCGGACATCGGACTGGTGGCCACCCGCGGTCAGCGGACCTTCGTCGGTACCGAGGGATTCGTGCCGCCGGAAGGTCCGGGCTCGGCGCAGGCGGATGTCTACAGTCTTGGAAAGGTGCTGTATGAAATCGCGACGGGGAAGGACCGCATGTCGTTTCCCGAGCTGCCGGAAGAGATGCCCACCGGCGTGGACAAAAAGCGCTGGCTGGAGCTGAACAAGATCATTTGTGATATTTGCGAACCCCGCATTTCCAAACGGAAAATCTCCACCGCCGCCGATCTGGCGGACGCGCTGCGTCGGCTCCAACGGGGGAAGCGCCGTCGTCAGAGAGGACTGGCGGTGTGGGTGACGACCCTCATTCTCGCAGGTTTCGTCGGCTGGACCGGTTGGGCGATGCTCAAGGACAGCGAGTGGGTGACGATGTGGGAAACACCGCCTGTGGAGCAGCCACCGCCGCCTCAGATGGGCATGCTGAAGGTGGTCAGCGCGCCGGAAGGGGCCGAGGTGACGGATGAGAACGACAATCACGTCGGCTACACGAACACCCAGGTGCTGACTCTGAAAGTGGGCGACGAGTATCATTTCACGATCCGCAAGAAGGGCTTCCGCGAGATGCGCCTCGAGGGCAAGGTTCCGGCTTCGGCTTCCAGTGAGCCGCTGATGATTTACGGGACGCTTGAGAACTTTACACCACCTTTCGTGGGAGAGGCGTGGAACGATCATTTCGGCAACACCTATCAGCCGGTGGGCGGCGAGCACCTCAGTTCAGGATACATGCCGAAGTGGGTATGGGCGCAGTTTCTGAAAGCCGTCAAGCGACCGCCTGACACCCTTGAGTCCGTCAAGTTCTCCCGCAACGGGACCGAATCGGAAATCGCGCTCGCCTCCGCCGATGACGCCAACGCGTTCTGCAACTGGTTCCGCAATGGAGGAAACCGCGCGGGCTATCTGACAGAGGATCACGAGGTGTTCGCCATCCGCGAGACATCCTTCGACAATCCCGGCCTCAGCGAGAGAGCCCGACAGAACGATCTGAAGCCGTTCCGCATCATGGTCCGGCAGATCAACTACGGGGCGATCAACCTCACCAGCAATCCGCCGGGTGCCGACGTCTATCTGAACAACACGATTGTCGGAAACACCGGCGGCGCGCTGCTCATTCCAAAGGTCAAGCCGGGCAAAGTGGACATGTTGTTCGTTCTCGAAGGTTACAAACCGCTGTCCAAACAGATCATCGTGAAGGAAGGCGGGACTTTTGCTGAAAACGTGACACTGGAGAAAAGCCAGGGAGTGGTTTTCGGGAAACCCTGGGAAAACGGCATCCACATGCGCTTCGCTCCCGTCGGTCCGGACCTGATGGCGTCTATCTGGGAGACCCGGGTGCGCGACTATGATCTCTTCGTGAAGGAAACCGGCCACAAGCCCGCCCGGCGTCCCGACTATCCGCAGACTCCGGATCATCCGGTTGTCCATGTCACCCGCGAGGACGCGCAGGAGTTCTGCAAATGGCTGACCGCTCGCGAGGTCAAGCAGGAGCGGATCGCCGACAAGACCCACGTCTATCGGCTGCCGACCGACTTGGAATGGAGCATGATGGCGGGCCTCCAGGAAGAGGAGGGGATCAGCCCCGGCTGGCGGGACGCCCGCAAGGAACGCGTCTATCCATGGGGCGCGGGCTGGCCGCTGGAAGGGGCGGTTGGGAATTTCGCGGACGTGACCACTTCGCGGACCCCCGGAATTTCCAGCGAGCAAACGATTCCCAATTACGACGACGGCTTCGCCTACGCGGCTCCGGTCGGCTCGTTTCCGCCGAATGCCTACGGTCTCTATGACCTCAGCGGCAACGTCCAAGAATGGGTGGGCGACGAGTATTCCAAACTGGGAACCAACGTCCTCGGCGTCCTCCGCGGAGGCGGATGGAACACCTATCAGCCGGAAAACCTCTTCACCGGATCGCGCAACGCCGTGCCGCCGGCGTTCCAGGATTGGATCTACGGATTCCGCATCGTGCTTGCCAAGGTGCCGCCGAAAGCGGAATGACGCGGTACCTGCCGGGCACACTTCAAACAAAACGACCATGGTTGAAATCAAACTCACTTACGAAGGCGATCTGCATTGCAGCGCCGTCCACACGCCGTCCGGAAACGTCCTCGTCACCGACGCTCCGGTGGACAACAACGGCCGCGGTCAGGCGTTTTCCCCTACCGATCTGCTAGCCACAGCGCTGGGTTCCTGCATGGCGACGGTGGTCGGCATCGTGGCAAAGAGAAAGGAAATCGCTGTCGAAGGCATGGCGGTGACCGTCCGCAAGTTCATGTCGGACGACCAACCTCGTCGGGTGAAACGCCTCGAACTCGATCTCGTCATGCCGCTCCTCGCGTCCCATCCGGACCGCAAGCTGCTCGAAAGCGCCGCCCGCGGCTGCCCGGTGCACCACAGCATCCACCCGGATATCGAGGTGGTGATGAACTGGGTGTGGCAGGAGGGTTGAGACCTTTCGCGTGGCAGCCGCTGATGCAGGTCGTGCTTCATAGTTTTTCCGCGCGGAAATCTGCAACCGCCCCAAAGAATCCGCGGCTTTGACCAAAAAAAAGTTGCGTTTCCGGTGGTTTGCCCTCACTTTTTCGGCGAAACCTCATAAAACAAGGTAATTAACTAAGGATTATGCTTCCAGAGCACGCCCCATTCACATCTGATCAACGCCGAGCGTTGGATTCGCTCCTCGCTGGCCTCGATCCCGTGCAGCGGGGATGGCTCAGTGGTTTTCTCGCAGCAGGGGCCGCGGCCGCGCCAGTCGCTATCGCGCCGGTTGCCGCAGGGAAACTGACCGTGGTTTACGGGACCGAGTCCGGAAATTCCGAATCCTTAGCGGATCGCACGGTAAAAGAAGCGAAGAAGCGCGGTTTCCAAGCGGTCATGAAAAACATGGCTGATATTTCGCCTGCTGATCTCGCGAAGACGACGAACCTGCTGGTGATCATCTCGACTTGGGGCGACGGCGAACCACCGGAAACCGCCACCAATTTCTACAAGGAATTCATGGGTGCTGATCTGGCGCTTTCCGGCGTACGCTATTCGGTTCTGGCCTTGGGCGACACGTCTTACGAAAAGTTTTGTCAGACCGGCAAGGACATTGATGCACGCCTTGAGGCGCTCGGTGCCGCCCGTGTTTCCGCCCGTCAGGATTGCGATGTGGATTACGAGGAAAACTACGTTTCGTGGCTCGACAGCAGCCTGAAGGCGCTCGCTCCCGCATCCGCGGCTCCAGTTGCATTCGTCGCTCCAACCGCCGCGCCCGCCACCGAATTTGGAAAGAAGAATCCGTTCCCAGCGGAAACGATCGATACGGTAATTTTGAACGGTGAAGGCTCTTCCAAGGAAACGCTGCACTTGGAATTTTCCCTCGCAGGTTCCGGGCTTTCCTACGAGCCCGGCGATGCCCTGGCGGTGCTTCCGGTGAACGCGCCGGATGTCGTGAAGTCGATCATCCAAGCGGCCAAACTCACCGGCAACGAGGAAGTCGAAGTGAAGAACATCGGCCGCAAGCTGCTCGCCGATGCGCTGCGTGAAGACTACGACATCACCGCTATTTCCCGTGCGGTTCTCACGAAACTCGCTGAAGCGCTCAATTCCACGGTCCTTCGCGGATTGCTCGCCGAGGATGCGAAAGAGCGTTTCAAGGAATACACCGCTGGCCGCGAGATCATCGACGCGATTGTCGATTTTGCGCCTAACGGACTTTCCTCCGAGGCCCTCACCAGCATCTTCCGCAAGCTGCCGCCGCGGCTCTATTCGATCGCTTCCAGCCCGCTGGCGCACACCGACGAAGTTCATCTCACCGTCGCCGCCGTCCGTTACGATACCCACGGCCGCCAGCGCAAGGGTGTCTGCTCGACCTATCTCGCGGACCTCGTGAAATCGGGCGATCCGGTGCAGGTCTTCGTCCAGCCGAACAAGAATTTCCGCCTTCCCGCCGATCCCGCTACGCCGGTGATCATGGTCGGGCCGGGCACGGGTGTCGCGCCGTTCCGCGCGTTCGTCGAGCACCGCGCTGCCACCGGTGGTGGTGGGAAAAACTGGCTGATCTTCGGTGACCAGCATTACACCTACGACTTCCTCTATCAGCTTGAGTGGCAGGATTTCCTCAAGGACGGCGCGCTCACCCGCCTCGACGTCGCATTTTCCCGCGACCAGCCGGAGAAAGTCTATGTCCAGGACCGCATGATCGAGCAGGCGAAGGATCTCTATCAATGGCTGGAGGAGGGTGCCCATTTCTACGTCTGCGGCGATGCCAACCGAATGGCGCACGATGTCCACGAAGCCCTGATTTCCGTCGTGGAGAACCAAGGAGCCCTTTCCCGCGAAGCCGCCGAGGCCTATGTTGAGGACCTCAAGAAGACCAAACGTTATCAACGCGACGTTTACTAACTTTCCACTTTCAAATTTCCACCACCATGAGTGACAAGAAACTCTCCGCCAACGAATACATCAAGACCCGCAGCAACTACCTGCGCGGCACCATCCAAGAAGGACTTGCAGATCTTTCCACCGGCTCGATGTGCGAGGACGACCAACAGCTCCTCAAGTTCCACGGCACCTATCAGCAGGACGACCGCGACATCCGCGCGAACCGCCGCAAACACAAGCTGGAGAAGGCCTACAGCTTCATGATCCGCATCCGCGTGCCGGGTGGCGTGGCCACGCCGCAGCAGTGGTTGGAAACGGACCGTCTCGCCACCCAGTTTGCGAACGGCACCATCAAGCTCACCACGCGCCAGGCCTTCCAGTTCCACGGCATCATCAAGACCAACCTGAAGCGCACGATCAAGGAGATCAACCAGTGCGCCATGGACACCATCGCCGCCTGCGGCGACGTGAACCGGAACGTGATGTGCAATCCGAATCCATATCTCTCAGAAATTCATGCGCAGGCACTCAAGGCAGCGCAGGATATTTCCGCGCACCTTACGCCGCAGACCCGCGCCTATCATGAGATCTGGCTGGACGGCGAGAAAATCGAATCGAGCGAGGAGGAGATTGAGCCGATCTACGGCAAGACCTATCTGCCGCGAAAGTTCAAGATCACGATCGCCGTGCCGCCATCCAATGATGTCGATATCTATGCGAACTGCCTGTCCTTCATCGCCATCGTCGAGGGTGGAAAACTCGTCGGCTACAACGTCGCCGTCGGTGGCGGCATGGGCTCGACCCACGGCAACGAAGCCACCTATCCGCGCATCGCGGACGTGATCGGCTTCTGCACGCCGGAGCAGGTCGTGGACGTCGCGGAAAAGGTCGTGCTCGTGCAGCGCGATTTCGGCGACCGCACGGACCGCAAGCACTCACGTTTCAAATACACCGTGGACGATCACGGACCGGACTGGATCCTTGCGAAGCTCAACGAGTATCTCGGCTACGAACTCGGCCCGGTGCGCGATTTCAAATTCGAGGACAACGGCGACCGCTACGGCTGGACCGAGGATGCCAACGGCAACTCCCACCTCACGCTCTACATCTCCGGCGGCCGCGTGCTCGACACTCCGTCCTATCCGATGCGCACCGGTCTCCGCGAGATCGCAAAGATCCACGACGGCGACTTCCGCCTCACCGCGAACCAGAACCTCATCATCGCCAACGTCTCGCAGGCGAAGCGTCTGGAAATCGAAGCGCTGTTGGAAAAATACGGCATCCAGGACAGCCACTTGAAGAGCGCGCTGCGTCTCAATTCGATGTCCTGCGTCGCCCTGCCGACCTGCGGCCTCGCCCTCGCCGAAGCAGAACGCTATCTCCCTGAGCTGGTCACCGAGCTTGAGGAATCGCTGGAGGAAAACGGTCTCCGTCACGATGCCATCACCATCCGTATGACCGGCTGCCCTAACGGCTGCGCCCGTCCGTTCATCGCCGAGATCGGTTTTGTCGGCCGCGGACCGGACCGCTACAACGTTTACCTCGGCGGTGGTTTCGCCGGCCAGCGGCTGTCGAAACTCTATCGGGAAGACGTCGCGGCGGAAGAAATCAAACCGCTGCTCGCTCCCATCTTCCGCCACTACGCCAAGGCGCGGATCGACGGCGAACGTTTCGGCGACTTCTGTATTCGGACCGGGTATGTGAACGCCACCGTTCAAGGCCCGGACTTCCACAAGAATCTGAAACCCGAGGCGCACGTCGCCGTTTGACCCAATTTAAAACTCCCGCTCCGTCATGGAAGCACTCAAATTCGAAATACCACCCGTGATCTCTCACGACATTGATCCCGAAGGGCTCTCAGCCGCCCTCGCACCCTTGCGTGCGGGCGAGCGACTCCGTCTGCTTTATGATCAATTCGGTGACCGCCTGGTGGCCACCACCAGTTTCGGCATCCAGGCTGCGGTCATGCTGCACCTGATCCACGAACACGCGCCGAAGATCCCCGTCGTTTTCATCGACACCGGTTTCCTGTTTCCGGAAACCTATCAGTATGCCGAGGAACTGACGTCGAAGTTCGATCTCGACCTCCGAATCTACCAACCCACGGTTTCCGCCGCGCGCCTCCAGGCGATCTACGGCGATCTCTGGGACCAGGGCAAGGAAGGTGCCGACCGCTACGGCCTGATCACCAAGGTGGAGCCGATGAACCGCGCGCTCCGCGAAACCGGTGCCGACGTATGGCTCAGCGGCCTGCGCCGTTCGCAGTCGCAGAGCCGTGTGGACCGTCCGTTCGTCGAGCAACAGAAGAAGACGGTCAAAGCCTACCCGATCCTCGACTGGGCGGACGCGCAGGTGGACCTCTATTTCCATCAGAACGGACTTCCCCGCCACCCGCTCGCGGAGAAGGGCTACGTCACGATGGGCGATTGGCACAGCACGCGTCCCTCGGAAGACGGATCCGCCGAATCCACCCGCTTCAACGGAGAGAAATTCGAGTGCGGCTTGCATCTTGACTCCGGAGCCCCTGATTTCCAGATTTGAAAAAGAAAGTAATCCGACTGTCCCAGTCGGACGCATCGCTTGAGAACCCGGCTGAGACAGCCGGGACACATTTACCCAAAACTCCATTATCATGAACATCGCTGCAAACATGGTTGCCACCGTTGGCAATACTCCTCTGATCCGCTTGAACCACGTCACCAAGGGTCTCGAAGCCGAAGTGTGTGTGAAGGCTGAGTTTTTCAACCCGCTCTTCAGTGTGAAAGACCGCATTGGCAAGGCAATGATCGAAGCCGCCGAGAAGGACGGCTCGCTGAAGCCCGGCGGACTGATCATCGAGCCTACTTCCGGCAATACCGGCATCGCGCTGGCGTTCATCGCCCGTTCGAAAGGCTACCGCTGTATCCTGACGATGCCGGAGAGCATGTCGATTGAGCGCCGCGTGCTGCTCCGTCTGTTGGGTGCGGAAATTGTTCTAACTCCACGTGCCCGCGGCATGAATGGGGCGATCGCGATGGCGAAGAAACTCATTGAGGAAAATCCCGGTTCGTTCGGCCCCGGTCAGTTTGACAATCCGGCGAACCCACAAGTCCATCGCGAGACGACGGCCGAGGAAATCTGGCGCGATACGGATGGAGAGGTGGACGCGTTCGTCGCCGGTGTCGGCACGGGCGGCACGCTTACCGGTGTCGGTGAGGTTTTGAAATCCCGCCGCGACGTGAAGATTTTCGCGGTCGAGCCAACTGCGAGCCCGGTGATTTCCGGCGGTGCTCCGGGGCCTCACATGATTCAGGGCATTGGCGCCGGCTTCATTCCGAAGAATCTCAACGTGTCCGTCATCGACGAAGTCATTCTGGTTTCCAACGAGGACGCCATCGCCACCGCTCAGGCGCTTGCGCAGGAAGAAGGACTGCCCGCCGGTATTTCCACGGGCGCGAACGTGTGGGCCGCGATTCAGGTCGCCAAGCGCCCTGAGTTCAAAGGCAAGCGCATCGTCACCGTCGGCTGCTCGTCCACCGAACGCTATCTCTCGACCGCTCTGGCGGAAAAGGTGCGCGAGGAAGTGACGAACCTTCCCGTGAACGAAATCTGATCCGGTTATTTCCCAATACGGCGGCATCCCAAGCGGGTGCCGCCGTTTTTTTTGCGGGGCTAGGAGTTTGTCGGACTTGGGACGCCCGCAAAAGCAAATAGTGGATTTAGGTGCGAGTGAGTAGTTCCAATTCGGCTGGAATGTCTCGCGCCGGAGATTGAGTTCCTCCATCTCTTTGTCCGCTACTTTCCTTCCCGTTGGGTATTGGCCTTCGTCGAGAGCTGCGT
>Ga0209512_1001257_pt1 | contig 32576 bp, 26 predicted proteins | sample frozenSSSSmetaG_FD_184142 | JGI IMG/M metagenome (GOLD analysis project Ga0209512, IMG submission 184142) | Glacier valley bacterial and archeal communities from Borup Fiord, Nunavut, Canada, to study Microbial Dark Matter (Phase II) -... | ecosystem: Environmental > Aquatic > Freshwater > Ice >...
GCGTTGCCCGCTTGGGCGGGCCGGGCTCTATGTTACAATCTTTTTATGCTGCGCATAAAAAGGATTTTCACTTCGATCCCTAACGCACTAAACGCCGTACACAACTGAAGTAAGACCCCTTCTGGAATTCCATTAAGGGTCTTTTTATGTTCTGAAATATGATCTTTTTCGATTCTCAACTCTCCACCCGATAGCTATCGGGTCTCAACTCTATCAGATGGATTCGATAAGCACGATCTTCACCTTTACCGAGCCCGGCGGAGTGACCGTTCCAATTCCATCAGAACTCTGTATTTCCAGAACAATCTGTCCGGAACGGGTTAAATAACTGTAAGATACTCCATTGTACACCTGAGGGATTTGCTCATAAGTCCCGCTATCAAAGGAAACATAAACAAGAACTGCCCCATAATCGTTAAAGTTATTATTGATCTCAGGCATATTGATTGAGGCAGTAAAATTACGTCCTCCATCAAGCTTAATCCAGTTGCCCGGGTTAAGCGTTGCAAAAATGGTGCGGTTAGGGACAATAAATTCCTTTTTGCATCCTGCACCTAACAACATAATACTCATGGCAAAAAGAAAGACTGACTTTTTCATAACTATATACAGGAAAGGCCTGTATTATGATGACGAAAAAAAAGGGCTGACAGTTGCATCTGTCAGCCCTTCTTGAGGAATTAAAATTACCTATTCCTCTTTCTTTTCTTCTTTCTTTCTTTTAACAGTTTTTGCTTTAGCAATAATCTTGATCTCTTCCTTTTCCTTATCGTAATCAACCTCCATCGTATCTCCTTCAGCCAACTCCCCTTTCAGGATTTCTTCCGCGATCGGGTCTTCAAGATGTTTCTGAATTGCACGCTTCAAAGGACGTGCACCAAAATTGGAATCATACCCTTTTTCAGCGATAAACTCTTTGGCAGCATCAGTAAGCTTAATTTGATAACCTAATCCCTGAATCCGGTCGAAAAGTGCTTTCAACTCAATATCAATGATCTTAAAGATGTCTTCCTTAGTAAGTGAATTAAAGACAACCACATCATCAACCCGATTCAAAAATTCTGGAGCAAAGGCACGTTTCAATGCATTTTCTATAACTCCTCTTGAATAAGTATCAGCCTGTGAAGATTTAGCGACAGTACTGAAACCAACACCTTGTCCGAAATCCTTTAATTGCCTTGCCCCGATATTCGAAGTCATGATAATAATGGTATTCCTGAAGTCAACTTTGCGACCCAAACTATCAGTCAGCTGACCTTCATCAAGTACCTGCAAAAGTATGTTAAACACATCAGGGTGAGCCTTTTCAATCTCATCAAGAAGAACTACCGCATAAGGTTTTCTTCTTACTTTTTCGGTAAGTTGTCCGCCTTCTTCATAACCCACATATCCCGGAGGCGCTCCAACTAAACGTGAAACAGCGAATTTCTCCATGTACTCACTCATATCAACCTGAATCAATGCATCCTCAGTATCAAACATGAAACGGGCAAGTTCTTTAGCCAATTCTGTCTTTCCAACACCGGTCGGACCAAGGAATATAAAAGAGCCAATTGGTTTTTTAGGATCTTTCAATCCGGCACGGGTGCGTTGAATTGCTTTAGTTAATTTCTTAACAGCATCTTCCTGACCAATCACTCTGGTATTGATTGAATCAAACATACCCAGTAATTTGATGCTATCTGCCTGACCAACCCTTTGAACAGGTATACCGGTCATCATAGATACTACTTCGGCAACATTATCTTCTGTAACTGTGTAACGCTTGGTCTTGGTTTCAGCCTCCCACTCGCTCTTGGCCTTTTCAAGCTCCTCGAGCAGGTTTTTCTCTGTATCACGAAGTTTGGCAGCTTCCTCATATTTCTGACTGCGAACTACCTTATTCTTTTCAATTTTGATCTCCTCTATTTTCTGCTCCACATCAATAATGTTTTGAGGAACATGGATATTGGTCAGGTGAACACGTGATCCTGATTCATCGAGGGCATCAATAGCTTTGTCTGGCAGGAACCTGTCTGTTATATAACGTGTAGTCAAACTAACACATGCATTTATCGCCTCATCGGTATAAGTTACGCCATGATGCTCTTCATATTTTTCTTTAATGCGGTTCAGAATCTCAATAGTTTCTACCGGTGTAGCCGGTTCAACCATTACTTTCTGGAAACGGCGATCAAGGGCACCATCCTTTTCAATATACTGACGGTACTCATCCAGCGTGGTAGCACCGATACATTGAATTTCGCCTCTTGCCAAAGCAGGTTTAAACATATTCGAAGCATCCAGTGAACCTGATGCCCCACCAGCTCCAACAATAGTATGGATCTCATCAATAAACAGAATGACATCAGGAGATTTCTCCAGTTCATTCATCACTGCCTTCATCCGTTCTTCGAACTGACCACGGTATTTTGTTCCTGCAACCAAAGAAGCAAGATCCAGAGTAACTACCCTTTTATTAAATAATACACGGGATACTTTACGCTGAACGATCCTTAAAGCAAGGCCTTCTGCAATCGCAGATTTACCCACACCCGGTTCACCAATCAGTATAGGATTATTCTTTTTACGACGGGATAGAATCTGGGATACCCTTTCAATTTCTTTTTCACGACCCACAATAGGATCCAGTTTACCATCTTCAGCAGCACGTGTCAGATCCCGGCCAAAATTATCGAGAACCGGAGTTTTTGATTTGATGTCTGAAACCTTTTTTGGCTGGCTAAAGCTTTCTTCCTCTCTGAAATCATCATCACCTGCAGCTGAACCTGGTGCCTCATCGCGGAAACCTTCCTTATTATTCTCTACTTCAGCTTTAAATATATCGTAGTTAACATTATACTGTTGTAGTATCTGTGATGCAATATTATCCTCATCCCTTAAAATGGATAAAAGCAAATGTTCTGTACCAATAATATCGCTTTTGAATATTTTAGCCTCTAAGTAGGTGATTTTCAATACTTTCTCAGCCTGCTTTGTTAAAGGGATATTGCCAAGATTTACAGTTGTACTTGAAGTTCCCTTCACAGAATCCTCAACAGATTTGCGTAAACGGGCTGTATCAACCCCTAAACCCTTCAAGATTTTTATTGCCATGCCATCTCCTTCCCGGATAAGTCCCAGCAATAAGTGCTCTGTGCCAATATAATCATGGCCCAGACGCAGAGCTTCTTCCCTGCTATATGATATCACGTCTTTGACGCGTGGAGAAAATTTCGCTTCCATTAGTATACCTTTCTGTATTTTAATGCCCTAATCTATTAATAAAATGAATTAATAGACATCAGGCTATTGTAACAAGTTATCAACAATTACGCCATTTAGGTTAAAAAGGTTTTACGATATGAAGACATAATAAAGTTGACATGTCTCTGACTAAAATCCGATATTTGAACCTCAATCAATATACGAATGTCAGACGAAAAAATAATATTTTCTATGGCCGGGGTGAATAAGATTTACCCTCCACAGAAACAAGTTCTTAAAAATATTTATCTGTCTTTTTTTTACGGAGCAAAGATCGGGGTAATCGGATTAAACGGTTCGGGTAAGTCTTCTGTACTAAAAATTATTGCCGGATTAGACAAATCATACCAGGGTGAAGTTGTGTTCGCCCCGGGCTATACTGTGGGTTATCTGGCTCAGGAACCCATTCTGGACCCTGAGAAAACGGTCAGAGAAGTTGTAGAGGAGGGTGTTGCTTCTACCACAGCTATCCTCAAAGAGTATGAGGAGATAAACGAAAAATTCGGCTTGCCTGAGGTTTATGAGAATGCCGATGAGATGGATAAACTACTCGCCAGACAGGGTGAACTACAGGATCAGATCGATGCTTCGGGTGCCTGGGAACTGGACAGTAAACTGGAGCGGGCAATGGATGCATTACGCTGTCCGGAGCCTGATACAAAAATTGCCATATTGTCAGGAGGTGAGCGCAGGCGCGTAGCATTATGTCGCTTGTTGCTTCAGGAACCTGATGTTCTCCTGCTCGATGAGCCTACCAACCACCTCGATGCAGAAAGTATCGACTGGCTGGAGCAGCATCTGAAACAATATAAAGGAACTGTAATTGCAGTTACCCACGACAGGTATTTCCTGGATAATGTGGCCGGATGGATCCTTGAGCTTGACCGCGGAGAAGGCATTCCATGGAAAGGGAATTATTCATCCTGGCTTGAACAAAAATCCAAACGTCTGGAATCTGAAGAAAAAACGGAGAGTAAGCGCCAGAAAACTCTGGAAAGAGAATTGGAATGGGTTAGAATGGCTCCAAAAGCCCGGCATGCGAAATCCAAGGCGCGTTTATCAAATTATGATAAACTGGCCTCCGAAGACACGAAAGAGCGTGAAGATAAACTGGAGTTGTTTATTCCACCCGGACCAAGGCTTGGTAACCTTGTAATTGAGGCTCAAAATGTAAGCAAAGCATATGGCGATAAAATTCTTTTCGATAACCTGAGTTTCTCATTACCACCTGCCGGCATTGTTGGAATCATCGGACCAAACGGAGCTGGAAAAACTACTTTATTCCGCCTGATTACAGGTCAGGAACAACCTGACTCTGGATCCTTCAGGGTTGGACCAACGGTAGCACTTGGTTATGTTGACCAGAATCATGATGACCTGAATCCTGAGAAATCAGTTTGGGAAAATATCACCGACGGAAATGAAACCATTATGCTTGGCAACAGACCCATAAACTCAAGAGCTTACGTTTCCAAATTCAATTTTAACGGAGCAGATCAGCAGAAAAAAGTTGGTGTTTTATCCGGTGGAGAAAGAAACCGTGTTCATCTTGCAATTACACTGAAGAAAAGCTCTAACGTACTCTTACTGGATGAGCCGACCAATGATATTGATGTGAACACATTGAGGGCGCTTGAAGAAGGATTGGAGAATTTTGGTGGTTGTGCGGTGATCATTTCCCACGACCGATGGTTCCTTGACAGGGTTTGCACACATATTCTTGCATTTGAAGGCAATTCACAGGTCTATTATTTCGAAGGAAATTATTCTGAATACGAAGAGAACAGAAAGAAACGTACAGGCGACATCACCCCACACCGGCTGAGGTATAAAAAATTGACTGACTAAAAGTGGCTGGTCGGACTAGTTGGTGATAATACCAACCAGAGGGAACCGATCATGGGTGGATTGATTGTTGGATGCCCTCAATAGCCTACAGCTTTAGCTGTAGGTCTTTGATAGGTTTTGGGAGGGCTTTAGCCCAATAGATGAATTTCCCTATGGTCGGTGTTATCCGTACTATGAATGTTCTATGGTCAATGTTATCAGAACCATAAACAGGGAAAGAGCGGGTCGGTGAGAAAACTAATCAGAGTGACATCTACTCTTTAAACACCATTATTTTCCTGTCATTTAGCACAAATATTATTGGATGTCATCAATATCCTGCAGCTTTAGCTGTAGGTCATTGATGAATTTTGGGTGGGCTTTAGCTCAATAGATGAATTTCCCTATGGTCGGCGTTGTCACCCTACCATAAACAGCGAGAGAGTTGGTAAAAAGAACACCCAACTGAGGGTGGACTGGTGGCCTGCTTGGTGATAACATCAACCAGAGGACCGACCAGAGGGAAAGATCAGATCATTTCAGATGTAGCTTGAACCAGTTGTCACACTCCGCAAGGAAACTTGCCATATAGTTTGCGTTTATAACCTCATGCCCCGTGTCTTCATAGGAAACCAGTTTATGGACAGTACTAAATTGTGCAAGTCGATTTTTCAAGTCAACAGATTGCTGATAGGGTACCACAACATCAAGTTTGCCATGAAATAAGAGCGTGGGCTTTGAATTAGCAGTAACATGACTTATCGGACTTGCTTCAGCATATGCTGAGGGATTAGTAAGATAGGATGTGCCAATCAATAACTGCACAAGTTGCGCCTGATTAGGATTCAAACCACTCGTTGGTGTAAAGTCAGTAGGACCGGCCATTGAAATCACAGTTTTGACCTCATTGCTGGTGTCATATTTATAAGTATACAAAAGCGCCAGGTGCCCACCAGCACTCACACCCTGAAGTGCAAATTTATCTGAAGAAATCTTCCATTCTGCAGCCTTTGAAACTATAAACCCGATAGCCTTGGCAATATCATTTACCTGTGCGGGATGTATATTATTTTCGGGTGTATTCGTTAAACGGTAATTCATAGTGACGGCTGCATAGCCCTTATCCCGCCAATATTTTGCAAGATCTGTAAAGGCTGATTTATCACCCCCAAGCCAGGAGCCCCCGTGCACCAGCAGTATTACTGCTGTTTTAGCGTCTCTCCGCTCTGGTAGATAAATATCCATTGAGTTGCGAGCATGCGCACCATAGGACACATTTAGGAGATCCTGAGAGGTTAGGACAGCTTCCTTCGGTTGATCAGGTGCTTTTTTACAGCCGGCGCTGATAATAAAGATAAACAGCAATCCCGATAATACACTTTTCAACTTGTTCATAATATAATATACGAATATAATCATGGTTCCCTATGGTCGGTGTTCACCGTACCATAAACCACGATCCTCTGGTCGGTGTTCTCACCGACCAGAGGATCGACTAGAGGACCAATCAGATGTGACTACCTCCTCATTGTTAATATGTTAACAAATAAATAACATACTTGTACTGATACATTTAAAGATAATCAGCTATCTTTAATTATATTGTAATTTCCTGTATTACACCGGTTTAAATAATAATTCAAATTGAATCAAAATTTATGACTTGGAAGAAATTTAACGGCGAAATCATCGAAAGTCCAATCCTTGAAGAAGTTGAGCATGCCATCGAACGGGAATCTGCTCTTGGGAATAAATTGAAAGTTTGTATCGGCACAGACTCTCAGGTAAAAGGATCAATCATCGACTTCGCAACAGTAATCGTGTTTTTAAGAGAGAAGAAAGGTGGATTTATGTACATTCACCAGGAGCGCTCTTCTTTGAGAATGGGAATTAAAGAACGCATGCTTTCAGAAGTCCAGAAATCAATTGAATGTGCTTATTCCCTTTGTGACCTGCTTGATCTTTATGATGTAGATCTGGAAGTTCATGCTGATATTAATACGAATCCCAATTTCAAATCAAACATGGCGCTTCATGAAGCTATGGGATATATTTTAAGTATGGGTTTTGTATTTAAAGCAAAACCTGAAGCCTTTGCCAGTTCGGCTTGTGCAAATAAACTTGTTCAGTAAACAAAAAAGCCATTGTTTTTGGGCAATGGCTTCTTTGCTGAATTATAATTGGTTTATGACGATTTTAGTTTTGTGTGTTCAGTAACGATCTGCCTCACATTTTCCATGTCATCTTCCACTTCATCCTCTACTTCCTTTTCATAGATAAATCCGTGGCTGCTTACCAGCAATGTGCCTTGTGTGTATTTTTCATTGTGCTGGGTTGAATCAAGTCCTTCCTCTTCTTCCTCAGAGCTTACACGCATAGGCTGCAATAAGTTGATGAATTTGAAAATTCCGTAAGAGACAATAAAGCTATAGGAAACGGTGATAGCAACTAATTTAAGCTGAGTAAAGAAAAACTCATGATTTCCGTAGAACCATCCGTCAGAACCTGCAGGGTTAACTGTTTTTGTAGCCAGTAATCCGGTCAATAATAAACCTACGATACCACCTACTCCATGGCAAGGAAATACATCAAGTGTATCATCCAGTGTAGTTTTTGTTTTCCAGTATACTGCAAGGTTTGAAATTATCGCTGCTACAAAACCTATAAAAATACTCTGTGGGATTCCTACAAATCCGGCTCCGGGAGTAACAGCAGCAAGTCCGACGACAGCCCCGATACAAAAACCCAGTACTGAAGGCTTTTTCCCTCTCACTACATCGAAGAACATCCAGGATAATCCTCCGGCAGCTCCTGAGACATTAGTAGTTGCGAAAGCGGATACTGCCAGGGCATTAGCTCCCAGTGCAGATCCCGCATTGAAGCCAAACCAACCAAACCATAATAAACCGGTTCCTATCAATACATAAGGAATATTTGCTGGTGGAACTTCCAAACCGTTAATATGTGCCTGTCTGCGTTTTAACACCATTGCTCCTGCTAAAGCGGCCATACCTGCAGAGATGTGAACAACGGCACCACCGGCAAAATCAAGTCCGCCCATTTTAAATAAAAACCCATCCGGATGCCATACCCAATGCGCGATCGGCGCATAAACCAGCAAACTGAACAGAACTATAAATAAAATATAAGAGGTAAATCGAATACGTTCAGCAACTGCACCAACAACTAATCCGGGAGTGATAATTGCGAACATCAATTGAAATAATGCGAATAGGGTCAATGGTATGGTTGGTGCCAGACTCCAGGGTTCACCTGAGTTCACACCCTGAAAGAAAAGAAAAGTTCTTGGATCCCCAATAATACCACCAATGCTCTCTCCAAAAGAAAGACTGAACCCGACGGTAACCCAAAGTATGCTTACAACACCGGCAGCAACTACACTCTTGATCATCGTTGAAATCACATTTTTACGATGAACCATTCCACCGTAAAAGAATGCTAAACCTGGTGTCATTAGAAAAACCAGAGCAGTAGCAACCAGTAACCAGGCGATATCAGCTCCGTTATACTTACCGGTATCAGCAAAATCCGGAAGAGAAGGAACAAAAACTGCAGCTACAGCTACGCTGGCAAGAATTAGAAATGGCAAAATTTGCTTTAATCCGACTTTCATGATAAAATTTCTTATTAACAGAACAAAATTTTAATTATTTAATACAAATGTATAAGCATTTTTAATAAAATCATTATTATTTTGATACTTTTTTAATAAAACATACAATTTTTAAGAAAATTATAATCTAAAATAGGATTTTAACAGATAAAATGCGCTGAAAATAGGGTAAAATTTAAAATATCGTAAATAGAACTATGTATATCCATGAAATTTTAGACTGAATTTTGAATTTTTAATTGAAAATTCAATAGATTAAGAAAAAAATGTGGAGTTTTTGAGAAAAAGAGATGATAATTACATGTTTTACCTAGGGACGGCGGGTCAGCAACGATATGTCATCGGATTACAGCGCGATGGAATGAGGTGGCAAGTCGAGCACAACGATTTGTCATTGCGAGTGCAGTGAGGCAATCTCCTCAATAATACTACTAAAAGTCATAAGATTGCTTCGTCGTGCCTCCTCGCAATGACATCCAAAATGAAAACATCATTAAATCGCAATTTATCAGGCAATGAGAACAGAGTTTTGTGATTATGTTGAAAGCATCAACCCCGAACTCGGCAACAGCCTACACTCACAATTCTCAGCAAGGCCAAACATTGGTCAGTCAATTCAATTGAACATTCGAAAATAAATCAATCAGTAAGATAGATAATAAGAGAACAAATTAGAGAATTAGCGCACTGTGATCAAACAACCAGTAGAGAAGCCGCTTTATAAGCACTACCCTGTACAACCCCTTTGGCTTCAAGACGCTTATCGATATAACTCTGGATCTGAGATTTCTTCATCCCCCAGTTTGGAGCGATCAGCAAGTCAAAATCGGCGAGGCCAAATAGCCTTTGAAGTACAATATCAGGTCTTAATAAAGGAATAAATTCAGCGATAAAATCAGTGTATTCATCAATAGTGAATACTTTAAAAGGATCGCGGGCATATTTTGAACCCATAATGGAGCCTTTTACTATGTGAAGATGATGCAACTTGACGAATTTTATCTGAGGGTATCTGTTGATCTCATCCGCATATCGCAGCATCATTTCGTGTGTTTCCCATGGGAAGCCAAAAATGGTATGTACACAGATATCAACCTTTGTATTTTCTGCCAATTGAATTGCATTCAGGAATTCCTGGTGGGTACATCCCCTGTTGATTTGAAGGAGGGTATCATCATAGATCGATTCCATCCCCATTTCCAGGTCAACATCAAACCGATCAGCATAACTTTCAAGCAATGCCAGTTTTTCAAAATCAATACAATCGGGGCGGGTTCCAACTGACAATCCGACAATACTCTCTGTATTAATACTCAGAGCTTCATCATAAAGCATTTTGAGGTAATGGGTTGGAGCATAGGTATTGGTATTGGGCTGAAAATAAATGATAAACTTTTCGGCTCTGTAATTTTTATAGGCTCTTTCCATTCCCTGTTCAATCTGCTCTCGAATGGTTGGAAGTTTTCGGGAAAGCTCGGGGGTGAATGAATCTACATTACAATAGGTACAGCCTCCGTAACCCTTGCTCCCATCCCGGTTTGGACAGGTAAATCCGGCATCAGCAATAATCTTATATACGCGCTGCCCATCGTACTTATTTTTAAGATAAGCGCCATAATGATTATAATTCTTGTATCCGTAATCTAAAGGTGTTCCCAAAACTTTATTTTTGCAAAGATACAAAATTCAATCTTACCCTTAAACCCAGGATATGCTTCGGATATATTATAAGAAAGATAAACGACTGGCGAAAGAAAGTGACATCACTTTACTGCGTGCAATACCGCTTAACGACATGGTATGGGTAGATCTGCAAAATTCTACCGTTGAGGAAAAAGTAACCATTGAAACCTATTTTGATATTAAATACTCTTCAGTAGAAGAGTCCTCAGAGATTGAAAGCTCTTCCCGCTTTAATGAACTGGATGATGAACTGATCATCAACTCCAATTTCCTGTCTCTTAAACAACAGGATTTTGATTATTGTCCCGTGTCCATTATCCTTGAAAAAGGAATTCTGTTTACCTACCGGGATGATGATCTGAAAACCTTTGGGGAATCCGTCAAGAAAATCAAATCCAATCCGGGCTCATTTACAAACGGGTATCATATCCTGCTCACGATTCTTGAAACAGGAATTGAACAGGATGCAGATATCATTGAAGGCCTCGCGAAAGACATCGCCGACCTGAATAAAAAATTAACCCTGAATAGAAAACGTTCAGACGAAGAGATCCTCTTAAAGATCGCTTCTTTCCAGAACTATAACATCCTGATGCGCGAAAACATTGTGGACAAGCAGCGTCTGGTATCATCTCTGATGAAAAGCAGTTTATTCCCTGAAGAATACATGCCTGTACTGAGGATCATGATCAAGGATATCGGCTCACTGATTGAGCACAATAAATTTGCCTTTGAACGTTTGGAATACCTTCAGGATACCTTTATGGGTCTTGTTAACATCGAACAAAACCGGATCATTAAAATTTTTACAGTTGCAACAGTGGCCTTTATGCCTCCTACACTGATAGCCAGTATTTACGGCATGAACTTTAAAATTATGCCGGAACTGGGCTGGGATTATGGCTATCTGTTTGCTATTTCGCTCATGGTTTTGTCTTCAGTACTAACCCTAATCTTTTTCAAAAAGAAAAACTGGTTGTAACCAAGATCATTTTTTACCAGAATACTTATTCGTACCTTGTATATAAGGCGAAATGAAAATTCTTGCAATAGCCTTATTAAACCAGGAGGGTACTATGAAAACACCGATGAAAAACAAATCCAATGAAAACCAACAAGGTAGTTCAAAGGGAAATCAATCGATCCATGCACAAAAGGAAGCTCTAAAATCAAGGGGTATTTCAAACAGCGGAGGCCAGATGTCTTATCAAACAGACAATAAACAGGCTACCGTGAATAAAGGAAATGAAAACTCCATGGTTCAGGGTAAAACCAAAGCACCCAAAATGCCAAGTAAACATAGCCCGAAGAAGGGATAGATTGATTCATTAGGGCAGAAAGAAAAAAGCTTTTATCCCCATTTGAATAAAGGTCTTTGAGATTATATAGGGTGACATATCTTTAAGAACAATCCAATAGCAGTTCCGAATCTTCGGGATGAGGAGGTATTATGGCAAAAACACCGAAGGATTGCCTGCTTAACATGCAGGATTTCTCTTGGGCTCCAACCTGAGTAGTCCTTTAGTGGCGAAAGCATGAAATCTTTTAAAAATATTAAAAACTATTCCATAAGATATGTTCCTTCCAACTGCATTGTTACTCTTTACTTATTTTTATCTTTTTTTGCTTTTAATTGTATTTTATGATAAATGAGGCATTAATACCTTGTTTGGGCTAAAGTCAAACCAAATCATCTGTTTTGTTTTTAATTTTCTACCCAACAAACAAGAACCATTAATGAGATTTTGTCCGCTCTTAGCCGCGGAGGCAAGGTACTTTTTGCTTGATCAAAAAGTACCCAAAAAATCAAGAAAAAACGAAGCTTCCCCCCACAGGCAAAACACCCGGCCCGCCGTTTTTTCAGCCCACCGCGCAAAATCCTAGTTCATTTGAAATTTTATAGTAAAATCAAAATCTAAGGCGTTTTCTAACAATAGTCATTATTAAACCAAAATTCAGATAGAGTTGGAATGTACTTTGGCCCAAGTAATATCTCCCCGTTAACCTTCTTTTCCGCCTTGGCTGGTGCGGTAGAGCCAAGCCAAGCCTTAATACTGACTTTCGAAGCAGCAGACGCAGCGGCGGGGTTTTGGTCCTTTTTTCCTGGAGAAAAAGGACTAGGCCCCCGCGGCCATGAGCGGGATGAATTAAGTTTTTTCAAATAAAACTATTATTTTCTAGCCTCCAGAACGATGTAGGGTGATAAGAATTTTGATTCAAAAGGTATCACCGTAGTAGCTACCTTTCCAATGAACCAAATGGTCTTGATAAATGCTTTGGTCAATCCTGATTTTTGATCTTTGTTTTCAAGCCAGACGCTGTATCTTCCAAAATAGGAGGATTTTATGGATTCAAGGCCGAGTCCTTTCAATATCCTGGCAAGATATTCAGTATCCATACATTCTATGTAGTGTTTATCGTAATTATCCCTGTCAAAAGTCTTTTGAACCCAGCCATTTACACTTCTGAAATTAGGCAGGGTTATGAATAAAGTACCCCCTGGTTTTAGAAATTCAAGATGCCGTTCAATAATATCTTTGGTATCCTTAAAATGCTCGATCAAACCACAGGAAAGCACCAGATCGTATTGTTGTTCAGGCTGATACTGAAATACATCATTCTCAATTACCGGAATATCACTTTCATCCAAGCCATTTTTGTTTAGGACCTTTCTTAAAATATCGGGATGAATAAAATAATCAAAAAGAGTGGTTCTTACTCCCAGGTATTTGTGGAGGAAGATTGAATAATAGCCTGGAAATCCACCCAGTTCGATAGCCGTATGAACATTATTTGTTTTAACTATTTCTTCCAGTTGCTGATGAAAAAGGTAATCCTTGTTGATCTGAATTGCCAAATCGGGTTTGGATTCCCAGTAATTAGTCCAAAACTGCCTGTCGGTTAATTGATTTCCCATGCATCAGCAAAGAAAACAAAATTTTAGTTATGCTGGTGAAAATAGCAGGGAAAGCAATTTGTTTTTCTGAAAATCTCTCTGTTTATGATATGAATTGTATTTTTGGGATAGTGAGAATTATCCATCTGAATTCATATGCCGGTAATGGCGGAGCTGGACGTGCGTGTTCGCGCCTTAATAAAGCCCTGAAAGCTGAAGGGATGGATTCTGAGCTGGTAGTTAATTTTCTGTTCAGGGATAATCCGGAGGTAGTCAATCTATCCAAAGGTTTTTTCAATAAATGGTTTACTGCATTTGGAATTCTTCTGGAACGGTATTATTCTAAGTTATTTACTAAACCGCTACCAATACCCTTTTCATTTCCGCTTTGGGGCAGGGATGTTTCAAAGCTTGACTTGCTTCGTTCAGCTGATATCATACATCTGCACTGGATCAACCATGCTTTCTTAAGACCTTCAGATCTTGCAAAATTGTCTGCTTTAAATAAACCTATCGTATGGACTTTTCATGACAGCAATGCTTTTACCGGCGGATGCCATGTGCGTTATGAATGTGATCATTTTCTGAAGGAATGTGGTAATTGTCCGCTGCTGAAAAATTCTGGTCCGGATGACAGCTCTCATAATATCTGGCTTCAAAAGAAAAAAGCCTATTCTGGTCTGAATTTTACGGTTGTGGCTCCCGGAAGATGGATGGCCGATTCAGTTCGGATGAGCAATTTGCTTAGATCAGTTAAAGTTGTAAATATTCCGAATACCCTGGATACCGGGGTTTTTAAGCCAGGCGATAAAGCTCTGGCCCGGCAAGTGCTTGATTTAGCACCTGATAAATTCATTATGATGAGCGGTTTTATGCCCTCACGTATGGATATGCATAAGGGAACAAGTTACCTGGTTGACGCAATAGAATTATTCGCCACGAATTATGGCTTTGATCCTGAGAAGATGGAACTGATTATTTTTGGAAACAGAGATGAAAAGAACGTTCCTGATTTTCCAATCAAAACTACTTTTCTCGGGACTATTTCTGATGATGAAAAGCTGGCTTTTAGTTATAGTGCAGCAGATGTTTTTCTGGCTCCCTCGCTTGAAGATAATCTCCCGAACACCGTAATGGAGAGCCTGGCCTGTGGCACTCCGGTAGTCGCTTTCAGGACAGGTGGAATCCCGGATATGGTTCAGCATCAGCAAAATGGTTATCTGGCTGAGTATCGTTCTTCTGCAGATCTTGCCCGTGGAATTGCATGGATTTATTCGGCTAACCGCCAGGTATTAAGTGTAAACTCACGCAGAACAATTGAGGATTATTTTTCGGAGCATATTATTGCAGGCCGGCATATCGAATTATATGAATCATTGCTAAAGAATCATGTCCCAGCCTAAATTATCTGTCGTTACAATCGTTTATAACAATGTCCGGGATATTGAACGTACGGTTCTGTCGGTATTGAACCAAACCTACGCCAATATTGAATACCTGTTAATTGATGGTGCTTCGACTGACGGAACTCTGGAAATCCTGAAAAAATACGAAGGAAGACTGGGTAAGCTGATTTCTGAAAAGGATAAAGGAATTTATGATGCAATGAACAAAGGACTTGCCCTGGCTTCAGGTGATTATATATTGTTCATGAATTCCGGGGATGAGTTTTATGCCACTGATACTGTTGAAAAGGTATTTGCCGCTGCTGCGGATGCGGATATTTATTATGGTGAGACTGAGATGTACGATGAAGACTGGAAAAGTCTTGGACAAAGAAGGCATAAAGCTCCTGAAACTTTTACCTGGAAGGATTTTAAACATGGAATGAGTATCAGTCACCAGGCTATTTATATCCGAAGGTCCCTCACTGAGCCTTATGATCCCCAATACAAATTGAGTGCTGATATCGATTGGATCATTAAGTCGGCTAAAAAGGCAGTGAAGATTGTTAATACAAGAATGTATGTTGCAAAGTATCTGGTTGGTGGGATGTCAAAGAAAAAACACCGGCTGAGTTTGATTGAGCGTTTCCATATTTTTTCGAAGCATTATGGACTTATTCCCAATTTATTTAATCATGTTGTAATTGCAGGCAATTTAGCTTATTACTACCTGAAGCATAGAAGGACGAATGATTGAGGGAGTTTTAGGTTGTAAGTAATAAGTTGTAAGTTTTACGTTTCGTTCCTCTGGTTGTTGTTTTCCGACCAAGTACTAATGGTATGGTGCGAAGACCGACCATTAGTAATCTGAAGATGCAGGCTGTGCTTTTACCTTGAGATTTCTCTTCGCGTTTAAAATATTTCTAAGTAGAACAATTCTTTTCGCTCATCGAAAATGACGGGATCACGCTTTCGCAGGCTCCCCGTTTCTTTTCCGGTATTCTATAAAAATCGCATATGCCAATCCAAGAACAAGCAGTATGGAAGCGATCAGTGAAATTGTCTCTCCTGTATAATAAGATGCCGGTTCGAATTTGAATTCGAGTTTATGGTTTCCACCCGGTAATTGTGCTGCTCTTAAAAGGTAGTCGGCTCTGAAATATGGAATTTTTTCACCATCCACATAAGCATTCCAGCCTTTATCATACCATATTTCTGAAAATACCGCAAGGGCATCACGGCCAGTGGAGTACTCATATGTCATATGATCAGGATGGTAATTGGTGAGTCTGATGAAAGAATTTCCATCGTAGCCAACCTTTTTAATATCGATTAAGGGCTTAAACTCTTCGTGAACTACCATGACCTTTTTTGGATCGAAGCTGCTGATAGCGAGCATTTCTTCATCAGCACTTTTTACATATTCAACATTCTGAACAAACCATGCATTTCCTGCTGCTGTAGATCGGTTTACCATGGTTTCTTTCTGTCCGTTTTGATCAGAAGTAATCAGATATTTGGTATTCAGCATGTCCAATACGTCTTCATTGATCGCTCCATTGAACTGTTTATCCAGCACTTCCTGGTATCTTTTCAATTTTGCAGCATGATAACCACCAATACTTTTATGGAAGTAAGATGGTATTGAGTTTGAAAATGGATTTCCTGAGGCAAGATCAAGGACCCGATAGTAAGATCCATCCCGTTGAATGAGTTGATCTACATCCCTTGTCTTGAATTGCTGTGCAAGCACACTCTTATCTACAAATTTTTCATTATTCAGATACCGTCTGTCAATATTCCACATATCAACCAAAATAACTGCAGCCAAAATTATAAAAGTGACCTGTGGATTCATTTTCTTTCTGATCAATGCCCAAATTAATCCCGCTCCAACCAGAACGAAGAAAAGGGAACGTAAGGCATCCATCCTAGCCAGACTTATTCTGTCATCCACCAGAGCTTTGGCAATTGAATCTGCAAAAGCTCTGTCTCCATTGGTTACCTGAGTTAATTGCTCAATAAACGCATTATGGTTCTGTGTTTTGAAATCTAGTAATACGGTTGGAACAGCAATAAGAATTAATAAGAGTCCCCCCGTTATGTATATACTATTTAAAAGGCTTTTGTACAATTTTTTAGGATCTTCTGTGTGGAATGCAACTTCTTTTACAGCAAGAATGGCCAGAACGGGGATTAAAAATGCGGTAATAACCAGTATAGATTCAACGGCTCTGAATTTATTGTAGAGCGGGAAGTAATCAAAGAACAGATCAGAAAAGAATGGAAGATGTCTTCCAAATGAGAGTATCAGACACAAAAGGCTTGCGCTAAGTATCCACCATTTTATTCTGTTTTTTACGATAAATAAACCCAGAACAAACAGAAAGCATATAATTGCTCCAAAATACCATGGACCGGAAGTGAATTGTTTATCTCCCCAGTATGTACTCAGCCCAATCTGTGATAATTGCTGCATGGCTGGTTTAAGCTGCTCGGTAGGAATACCTTTAGTGGCCAGAGTTTTGGCAACTTCTGAGTTCTCATCCAGATTGCCCGCTCCTGATGCTCCGCCATAAGCGTTTGGCACCAGAAATGTCAGACTTTCACCTAGACCCTGACTCCATTGATAAGCATAATCTCGGTCAAGACCATTATTAGGCTCCAACTTATCAGTTTTTAAATTTGATTTGCCCCGGATAGTTTCTGCACCATATTCATAGCTTGTCCAGAGCATTCCTGCATTCACTGCAACTGCCAGCAGAGTAGCTGCAGCCAGGTATCCAAAGGATTTCAGAAAATCCTGAGTGGTTTTAGTTTTAACAGCATGATAAAGTTCTATACCAACATAGATAAGTAAGGCAATAAACAGATAATAGGTCATCTGTATGTGGTTGGTTCTGATCTCAATTGCTAAGAATAATGCCGTTAATACAGCACCGGTAAGATATTGCCTGCGAAAGGCCATTATTATTCCCGCCAGAATAGGTGGGAAAAATGCAATTGCCATAGCTTTATTGCTATGACCGGCATCGATGATCTGGAAATTGTATGATGAAAATGCAAATGCAATAGCGCCGGCAGCTGCCAGCCATGGGTTCATTCTTAAAACGCAAAATAAGAGGTAAGCACCTAAAAGATAAAGAAGAACGGTATCGATCGGATTCGGGAAAACAGTTTTAAAGAATGAGATCACATAAGTTGTTACATTGTTTGGATACTGAACCCAGATCTGAAACGCAGGCATACCTCCAAACATGGAATTGGTCCACAATGGCCCTTTGCCATCTTTTGCCTTGATATCCATAATTTCTTTTTGCATTCCCTGAGCCATGAGTACATCGCTCTGATACAAGGCTTTACCCTGTAATGCCGGACTGAAATACACAAAACATAAGGCAATAAATATTCCTATAATGGCCAGATGTACCCCATTGCGTTTAAACCAGTTATTCATTCTGCTTAAATTAGTTGAATGCCAAAAATAGAAAAAAGCTTAAACCTGCAAGGCTTGTTATGAAGCTTTATGAAAATAAATCTTAATTATTGGGTAATCCGGGCAAAAAAGTAAGCAGAATGATGAGGTAATCTAATCTGGAATTACAAAAATAGCCTGGCAGAGAAGAAAATCAAGGGGTTTTAATTTCCTCATATTCAACAAAGTCACCAGCCTGATCGCCGCGATTTTTTTCTTTTGGAGGCATATAATCTACCCGGATACGACCATCAGGATTTTGATTATGTTGTTGCTGATATTTTTGATTAGCCTGATTTTGTGCTTTTGACATCATTTTTTGGAATGCGATCGGTAAAAGCACACGGGCTATCATTTTGATCAGCCAGAGAATACAAATAGTTATGAATAAAAACTTTAAAATTGCCATGATAACAAAATATATTACTCAAATATAGACGTTAATTTATTTAAAATGTTTCAATTCTAAGTAAATGTTACATTGGAATTACGCTTAAAGATAATTAGCAATCCGATAGCTATCGGGTGAGCAAATGAGGGAATGAGCAAATGAGGGACCTGCTCTTAATTTGATAATTTGGGGCTTTTGGATGAATAGTTTTAACAGATTTATGGGAATATTTCCACCACCCGGCCTACCTGTCCGTCTTCAAGCTTTACTTTGATACCCCTGGAATGAAAAGCTGAACTGGTAAGTAGTGCCTGAACAATTCCTCTGGTCCTGACTCCGCTGCGCTGGTCTTTTTTAAGGATGATGTCAACCTCCAATCCGGGATAAATGTCTTTTCTGTCCATAGTTAGTTGTTAGTTGTCTGTGAATTGGTGGTTCACTTTATATTTAATCTTCAAATGGATTTAACTCTCAATTAATTGTTGTCTGTTACCTGTTATCAGTTGTCTGTGAATTGGGGGTTCATTTTGAATTTAATCGTCAAATGAAGTTAATTCTCCGTTATCAATTATCAATTTTCAACTATCAATTATTTAAACCTCTCCTCCATCACCTTCTCCAGTGCAAACATTTCATCTCTTAATTTGGCTGCAAGAAGGAAGTCCATTTCTTTCGCGGCCAGTGCCATATCCTTTTTCGTTTTTTCAATGGATTTTTGCAACTCAGATTTGGTCATGTATTGAACAATCGGATCTGCGGCAAGATTGTCGGTCATTTCCTTTTCAATGTATGCTTTCTGAACACCACCTTTAAAATCCATTACTGAGGTCTGTTCGATAATTGCTTCACGGGATTTACCAATTGTTCTGGGCGTAATACCATGTTTAGTATTGTATGCTATCTGTTTTTCTCTCCTTCGATTGGTTTCTTCAATGGTGACACGCATGCTGTTGGTGATTTTATCTGCATACATAATTACCCGTCCACGGTCATTTCGGGCCGCCCGACCAATGGTCTGTATTAATGATCGTTCAGAGCGAAGGAAACCTTCTTTATCAGCATCCAGAATAGCTACCAGGGATACTTCCGGAAGATCCAGACCTTCACGGAGCAGGTTTATTCCAATTAATACATCAATCACACCCAGCCTCAGATCCCTTAGAATTTCAACCCTTTCCATTGTTTTTACCTCCGAGTGAATGTATCTCACCTTGATTCCAAGGCGGTTCATATATTTTGAAAGCTCTTCGGACATCCGTTTGGTTAAAGTGGTAACAAGTATTCTGTCGCCAAGTTTAACAGTTTTATCGATCTCGTCAAGCAGGTCATCTACCTGATTTACGACTGGACGGATCTCAATTTCCGGATCCAGTAATCCGGTTGGCCGGATTACCTGCTCAACAAATACTCCTTCAGTTTGTTCCAATTCGTAATCACCGGGGGTTGCACTGACATAAATGGTCTGTGGGGCAAGTTTTTCAAATTCATTAAAGTTCAGGGGACGGTTATCCAAAGCGGCCGGCAAGCGGAAACCATAATCTACCAATGAGATTTTTCTTGAGCGGTCGCCCCCGTACATTGCCCGGATTTGAGGAACGGTTACATGGCTTTCATCAATCACCATCAGATAATCATCAGGAAAATAATCCAGCAGGCAGAATGGACGCATTCCCGGGGTTCTTCCATCAAAAAAGCGGGAGTAATTTTCAATTCCGCTACAATAGCCAAGTTCCCGGATCATTTCCAGGTCATAGTTAACCCGCTCTTCCAGTCTTTTAGCTTCTAAAAATCGCTTTTCATCTATAAACTGTTGTTTACGGGCCTCCAGTTCTTCCTGAATAGCCCAGATGGATTGTGTAAGTCTTTCCTTTGGGGTGACGAATAAATTCGCCGGAAAAACGGCCAAATGATCCATTTTTTCTAATGTTTTCCCCGTTGCCGGATCAATTGTGCTCAGCTCTTCGATATCATCTCCATAAAAAGAAACACGGTAAGCAAAGTCCATGTATGCAGGATAGATATCTACTGTGTCGCCTTTAACCCGGAATGTGCCGCGACGGAAATCTACTGTCGTTCTGGAGTACAGTATTTCAACAAGACGGTGCAGAAAAGCATTTCGGCTGATCCTGGTTCCTACAGCAAAGCGGAATATTGAATTTGAAAAATCTTCTGGATTTCCCATACCGTAAATGCATGAAATGGATGAAACCACGATGATATCCCTTCTTCCTGACATTAGTGAAGAGGTAGTACGCAGCCTTAGTTTTTCAATCTCCTCATTGATCTGAAGATCCTTTTCGATATAGGTATTGGATGAGGCTATATAGGCTTCGGGCTGATAATAATCATAATAGGATACAAAGTAATTCACCGCATTCTCCGGAAAGAATTGCTTGAATTCTCCATAAAGCTGTGCGGCAAGAGTTTTATTATGGCTGAGAACCAGCATCGGCTTTTGCGTTTGCTGCACCACATTGGCAATAGTAAAGGTTTTACCAGAACCTGTTACACCCAACAGGGTCTGATAGTGTTCACCAGCATTAACGCCTTCCACTAATTGCCTTATCGCCTCCGGCTGGTCGCCAGTGGGATAATATTCTGAAGTGAGTTTGAAATCCATAGGATGGTGCAAAGATAATAATTTGTTGTCTGTTACCTGTTGTCAGTTGTCTGTGGATAAGTGCTTCAATGAATATTTTATTCCAATAGGGACTAAATGGTACATAATACAATTCTTATATGGCAAAATTCATCTGTCAGCGATTTTCCTTTCATGAATGACGGATCGTGAACACATGCTGCATCGACAAATGGACAAATAAATTCATAGACAAATTATCCCTTATTCACGACTGACGAAATCTACTTTCCACTCGCCTAAGTGATTTCGTAAGTCATTCAATCAGGCGATAGCTATCGGGTTGCTCATTCTCACATTTGCTCATTGACAAATTTCTCCAACTTATAACTTATTTCCTTAAATTTATTCATGGCATTTGTACTGGACCAAATTAACTCGATCGCAAATCATTTCCTGGCCGAACTGCGTGATGCCCAAATTCAGCAGGATAGCATGCGTTTTCGCAGAAATATGGAGCGTTTGGGCGAAATTTTTGCTTATGAGATAAGTAAGTCCATGAGCTTTACAGAGACGGAATTTGAGACCAGTCTTGGAACGGCATCAGTTCAGGTTATGAATGAACTACCGGTACTGGCCACAATTCTTAGAGCGGGCTTGCCCCTGCATCAGGGTCTGTTAAACTATTTTGACCGGGCCGATTCTGCTTTTATTTCAGCCTATCGTAAAACAACCAAAGGACATAATTTTATTATTAAAATTGAATATATCTCTGCTCCATCTTTGGAGGGTAAAATTTTAATTGTAACAGATCCAATGATCGCAACCGGAGAAAGCATGGTTCTTTGCTGCAAAGAATTATTGGCTCAGTATAAGATCAAAGAGTTGCACATTGTCGGGGTAATTGCATGTAAGGTTGGCATTGAGCATATAAAAGCAAATCTCCCCAAAGCCAAACTCTGGATTGGTTCTGTAGATGAAGAATTGACCACAAAATCCTACATAGTACCCGGCCTCGGTGATGCAGGTGATCTATCTTTTGGACTTAAGGAATAAAACCTTGTCTTGGAAGAAAATATTAGCAGTCCCTTTTCGGCTATTATCCGTTAATTTGCACAGTAAATTTAGCAAGCAGTTTTAATGCATTATAAACACCTTTTTTTTGATCTGGATCACACGATATGGGACTTTGATAAAAACGCAGAGGAGACATTGAATGAACTTTATCATACCTATCACCTCAGGAATCTTGGATTGCATTCTGCTGATCGATTTATAGAAGTTTATACCCATAATAACCATCAGCTTTGGGCAGAATACCATGTTGGTAAAATAACTAAACAACAGCTCAGGGAAACCAGATTCTCCAAAACATTTATTGATCTCGGCCTTTCACCAAACCTGATTCCTCAACAGTTTGAGGATGATTATGTCACAATTTGTCCTACCAAGACCAACTTGTTTCCTAAAGCACATGAAACACTAGGCTATCTTAAAGAAAAGTATTCATTGCATCTGATTTCAAATGGATTCAAGGAATCAACCGAATTGAAAGTTAGCAACAACGGTCTCAATGTATATTTTGAAAATGTGGTTATTTCTGAAGTGGTAGGTTTTAACAAACCTGATAAGGCTATTTTTAAGCATGCACTGAATTTGGCCAATGCTGGTATTTCTGAAAGTATTATGATTGGGGATAGCCTTGAAGCAGATATTCGGGGGGCACAGGATTATGGAATGAAAGCTATTTATTTTAATCCTGAAGGAAAGGAAAAACCAGAGGATGTGGATCAGGATATAACGTGTTTAAGTGAACTAATGACCCTATTATGAGCGTTGAAAGGCATTATAAATCTCTGTTGAGTACTGTGAGAGAATATGAAAATCTTCTGAGCAAGGTATCTGAAGAGGAATTTTTGCAAAGTCCTCCAGATGGCGGATGGTCCTATTCTGAAACCTATTCCCATATATTTCAATCCAACATGATTTCACTTCATGCAACCGAGAAATGTATTGTAGGCACTGGAGTTTTGAGCAGCAAGAGAATACACTGGATTGCATGGCTCATATTATTTTTTGGAAGATTTCCGCCGGTAAAGTTTAAAGCACCCGAAAAGATCGCTGCAATGACGACAAAAATTAGCAGGGAGGATGCACTAAACCTTATCGCTAAATTTAAAATCCGTCTGGGTGATATCAAATCAAAGATTCACAAAGCAAATCCTTATCAAAAAACAAAACACCCCCGGCTTGGACTATTGAATGCAAAAGAGTGGTTCCGTTTCATAGAGGTGCACACTGTTCATCATACAAGGCAACTGAAAAGGATTGGGAGGAAGTTGACACCCGATAGCTATCGGGTTGACAGTTGACAATTGAAAAATTCAGGTAAAAATTATTATATTTTACTCAAATAGTCAAGTATTATGTACTCAATACTCACTACTCAATACTACAATGATTAAGCAGTTCAGAAGTATCAATCCTTTAAATATCATTCTTCTGATCGGGATAGCAACTCTGTTACGGGTTGGGATATTCATCAATTTGCCTGATCAGATAAGCTTTGAGTTTATGGAGCCGTTTGCAAGATTGTTGATCGATATTCCTCTTGAAAATGCATTCAGCCCACTTGCGAACGTCCTCATAGCACAAATCATCCTGATCATTCAGGCATTAATATTTAACAGGATCATTAATTCATACAGTTTACTTGGAAAGCCAACATTTTTACCTGCTTTGATGTATGTAACTGCAGGAAGTTTACTGAGCCCTTTCCTGCTTTTAAGTCCTGCACTGGCTTGTAATTTTATGATATTATGGATGATTGACAAATTTTTAAGTATATATAAAAGAGATGAGGTCAGGTCTGTGATGTATGATTTAGGAATGATCGTGGCTGTAGGAACTCTGGTCTATTTTCCTTTTATTTCCATGCTCCCCCTGATATGGATCAGTCTGGTAATTTTCAGGCCCTTCAACTGGAGAGAGTGGTTTGCAGTTATTTCGGGCTTTATAACTATTTTCTTTTTTCTGGCAGTTTTTTACTACTGGAATGATTCATTGGATAAATTCTATAGTATATGGTTACCATTAACAACTAAATTTCCTACCAATCTTCGCATCAACCTATATGATTCTCTGGTACTGATCCCTGTTCTGATTATATTAATACTTGGCTTTTTTCAGTTACAGCAGAACTTCTTCAGAAGCGTGGTTCAACTTAGAAAATCGTTCCAGCTTTTATTTTTTATGTTCATTATCGGACTTTTATCTTTCTATTTAAAACAGAATTTGGTTCTTTATCATTTTTTGTTCTGTGTCCCCCCGGCTTCAGCCTTAATGGCTTACTATTTCCTTCATGCAGGCAGACGCTGGCTTTATGAAAGCCTCTATTTTGTTTTATTCAGCTGTATTATTTATTTCCAGTTGTTTTAAAATATACAATGTTTTAACCTTTTTTAACAGAATTAAGCCCTGTCAGTTTCAAAAATTAGATAGCTTTGTACTATGCAATGCGGTTTAAGGATTTTGTTAGGGGATGCTTAAGCCATTGCCGCAGACTTGCAGCTAAGCAATGGGTGTAACAAGGATATTTTGAGTTTTTATACAACATAATGGCGCACCTGGTTATTGATATTGGCAACTCACGAACAAAGTTTGCCATTTTTCATAGAAAAGAACTTGCTGAGTCGGGGAAAATTGAAAAACTTGACCCCATACAATTGAACAGCCTGCTCGATGATCATAATATTACCCACAGCATAATTTCATCCGTCAATGATGATGTAAGTAAGCTGGAAGACCTCCTGAAATTGAGGACAAAATTTATTCGATTCACATCTGGTATACAAGCAGGAGTCATCAATCAATATAAAAGTCCTGATACTCTGGGCTTAGATAGACTGGCAGGAGTAATTGGCGCTAAATCGCTGTTCCCGAATACCAATTGTCTTGTTATTGATGCGGGTACCTGTATAACCTACGATGCGATCGACTCGCAAGGTGTTTACGAAGGAGGGAGTATTTCTCCGGGATTGAGGATGAGATTAAAGGCTATGCATATGTTTACCGGTAGATTGCCGGAGGTTGAACTTTCTGACTTTACGGACTGGAAGGGAAATGATACCAGATCTGCTATGCTTTCAGGTGTACTCAATGGTTGCACAGAGGAAGTAAGAGGGATGATTGAGATTTACAGATCCAGATATCCCGGATTAATGGTAATACTCTGTGGAGGGGATGCGATTTTTTTTGATACTAGGCTTAAAAATAGCATCTTTGCCCACACTTTAAAAACCGAGCCCGATTTGGTATTAATTGGTTTAAATGAAGTTATAGACAACAATGATTAAAATATTTAGAAATATATTCTTTCTTTTTTTGCTTGGGATAAGTTTAACTTCAGCAGCACAGGTTACTTCTTCTTCTCCGTATTCACAATTTGCACTTGGTGATTTAAGTGGTTCATTGTTACCTCAGAACAGGGCTATGGGCGGTTTAAGTATGGGAATTCGTAAACCCGGTTTGTATGATAATATAAATCTGGCAAATCCTGCATCTTATTCAACTCTTGCACTGACTACTTTTGATGTTGGAGCTTCTATGGATATCCGCCAGCTAAGTAAAGGAGGAGTTTCCGGAAAACGACAATTTAACTCTACCCTGAGCCATATTGCTTTTGGTGTGCCTGTGAATAAATTTTCAGCTTTAAGTTTCGGACTTGTGCCATATAGCGATTTGGGATATCAGTTCATGAATTCTGGTCGTGTTGACACAAGTCAGGTAAATTATATTTATGGTGGCGAAGGTGGAATGTCGAAAGCTTATTTGGGTTATGGATTTAAGATCAATAAGAATATAAGCTTAGGATTTAACTTTGCTTATCTTTTCGGAAGCCTGAAACAAACCAGAGCCTTTGAGTTTGTCAATGAGTCTACAACTGCTTTTAATTCCCGTACTCAATACAACAATTCTGTAGGTGGTTTAAGCTACGATTATGCTTTACAATATACTGGTGAGATCAGCAGCAAAACAAAATTCATTCTGGGTTATTCTGGAAACTCAGGTCATAGTCTGAATTCTAAAAGTAATATCGTAACTACCCGTTACAGAAAGGATGTTCAAATGGAGGAACTTGCAGCAGCAGATAGTACCTATTTTGCACAGGGAACGAAAACTAAAATTACAATGCCATTAACGCATACAGCCGGATTTGCGTTTGAAAAGACCAATTCATGGTTATTTGGTGCCGATGTATCTTATAGCAGATGGTCAGATTACAGGGAAGGTAGCTCAAATCCGGGCCTGAATGACAGTTATGGTCTGATCGTTGGCGGACAGTTTACTCCCGATCCAAATTCTGTAAGTAGTTATTTTAAACTGATGGATTACCGTTTGGGGGTTAAATACGACAAAACCTTTGTTAAAATTGGCAATAATGATATCAACCAATATGCTCTTAACTTTGGCTTTGGTTTCCCATTACCCCGTAACCGATCAAGTTTCTATAAAATAAATCTGGCTGCTGAAGTCGGGCAGCGTGGTACTGAAAAGAATAACCTGGTTCGTGACCGGTATGTCAATATCCACCTTGGTTTTACACTTAATGATAAGTGGTTCCAGAAAACCTATATTGATTAATATATGAAATTACGGCGCTGCATATACGGTGCTGTTTTTTTCGTAGGAATCATTCTGCTTTATGCCTGTGAGAACGATCTGCGCAAGGTTGAACAGATATCTGCTAAGAAAATGCTGGTTCCTGTTGATAAATCTACCGGTGTAGAAATTATTTACAGTGACTCTGCCATTGTAAAAGCCAAACTTATTACTCCCGAATTACTTAATTTCAAAACAGAGAAACCTTATATTGAGATGAATAAGGGCGTAACTGTGATTTTTTATGATCAGAACCAACAGGAATCGAGCAGAGTTATAGCTGATTATGCTATTCGGCGAGAACGCGAAAATATAGTTGAACTAAAGCGAAATGTTGTTGTTACTAATATCAAGGGTGAGACATTCAAATCCGATGAGCTGATATGGGATGAAACTAAAAAGCGTTTTTATTCAACTAAACTTGTTACTATTGCTTCAAAACAGAATATACTTCATGGCACCAGTTTTTGGGCAAACGAAGATTTTTCATATTATGAAATAGTACAATCTACCGGCGATCTGAGATTGACCGGGGAGCAGGGGTTTTGAGAGGATGATTTGATAATAAGGAAATTAGCAAATGAGCAAATTAGCAAATGGGTATGATTTGTCTATTTGTCGATGGGGGAGAATTAGCTAATGAGAGAATTAGCAAATGGGTATGATTTGTCAATGAGATGATTTGTCTATTTGTCGATCAGGGGGAAGATTTTATTATATAAAAGGGATTCATAGCAATAAGGTCTCCCTGATGTGGATGACAGCTTTTAGGAAATTGATAGTTAATTATATAAATTATTTGACATTTAGAAAGATCGTGTCAACAACCAACAACTAACAACCAACCACCGGGAATGAAAGGAATTATACTCGCAGGAGGATCAGGAACCAGATTGCATCCACTTACACTGGCCGTTAGCAAGCAACTAATGCCTGTTTATGATAAACCGATGATTTATTATCCGCTTTCTACCTTGATGCAGGCAGGTATACGTGAAATTCTGATTATTTCTACTCCACATGATCTTCCCAATTTTGAAAAACTTCTGGGCGACGGGAGCCGGATAGGTTGTAAATTTACATATGCTGTACAAAAAGTACCTAACGGACTTGCTCAGGCATTTGTGATCGGTGAAAAGTTCATTGCAGGTGATGATGTAGCACTCATTTTGGGTGATAATATCTTTCATGGCGATTCTATCAGTAATCTTTTACCTAATATCCAGAATCCTGAAGGGGGAATTGTATTTGCCTACCAGGTCTCTGACCCGGAACGATATGGAGTCGTTGAATTCGATAAAGACTTTAAGGCACTTTCAATTGAAGAAAAGCCTGTCAGGCCAAAATCCAACTATGCAGTACCCGGATTATATTTTTACAATAATTCAGTTGTACAGATTGCGAAAAATATCAAACCATCATCAAGGGGTGAATATGAGATCACTGATGTGAACCGGGAATATTTACAGCAGGGGAAACTGAAAGTAGGGGTATTGAGTCGGGGCACGGCCTGGCTGGATACCGGAACATTCAATTCCTTGATGCAGGCCGGTCAATTTGTGCAGGTTATTGAAGAGCGCCAGGGATTAAAGATAGGATGTATCGAGGAGATCGCATTTCAAATGAAGTTTATTAATTCAGAACAATTGAAGAAAGTTGCCGAACCTCTGATGAAAAGTGGGTATGGGGAGTATCTGCTGGGGTTGATTAGGTAGGGGATTTGATAATTTGATAATTTGAAAATTTGAAAATGAGCAAATGGGAAGAGTACTTCATTTGAAGCTATCGCTCTTGTCTTTATTCCTTGCTCTTTGTTCTTTGACCCATTTGATTTGTCAATTAGATGATTTGTCTATTTGTTGATGAGCGAATTAATGCCATATGTCATCCAGAGAAGCCAAACGGTTTTCTCAATATCGTTAAATTTTGCTGCGACGAAGAATCTCATTTCACGAACATGAAGTTTTGCTGATTGGGAGCTTCTTGTCGATTCGGGGGTGCTACAAATGAAAATCTTAATGTATAACAATAATGTCGTTGTTCAAGCATTTTTTGGGCCTCACCCTTATTGCTGAGCTGTTGATTTCAGAATCAATGTGGCCCTCTCCAATAGAGAGGGTTTGAAGATATTGCAAGGATATTTCACAATTAACAGCCCATATTCAAAAAATATTAGATTTTCCAATTAGTAAGTATTTATTAATATTTAAAGACTTCTTCCTCCAATAAAACAGGATATCTCAGACAACAGACAACCGATAACAGTCAACGTACTTTAGTATAAAACGTCCCCCCACATTGCACTCTATTTAAAAAATCTCTTATCTTGTTTTATAATTTGATTTTAATCCCGCATTGCGGGTTGGATTTGGAAGCAAAACAATTTAAAGATGAAAAATAATCGCAGAGATTTTCTTAAGGTAGCTGGCATAGCCGGAGTTGGTGTGGTTAGCAGCAGTATGCTGAGTAGCCTTGCGTCTTGTACGGATTCGAAACAGGGTACCAAGGCCCTGATTGTTGATGATGAAACAATGGATCCAAGCAAACAAAGTATCATCGGACTTTACGGTCCATGGGCCAGTTCAATAACCGAAAGCAAGATCCCTTCTCACTCTTTCAGAAATACAAAGTGGCAAAATATTGATCAGTGGAAAGTATCTGCCAATGAGCGCATATTAGATCGTCTGGGAATTCCAGAAATTGGAGGTACTCCAGCGGTTACTGTAAAGAAACAATATGAATATGATGGTTTACATATCGAAGAGCTTAGTTGGCAATTGCCATACGGCCGTCCGACAGATGCGATTCTATTAAAGCCGGCCGGTGCTAGAGGACCATTACCGGGTATTCTGGCATTTCATGATCATGGTGCAAATAAATATTTTGGAACCAGAAAAATTACACGTACTGCCGATAAGCAACATCCGGATATAGTGGAACATCAGAAAACATATTATAGCGGTATGGCATGGGCAAATGAAATTGCAAAACGCGGGTATGTTGTTTTAGTGTCTGATGCATTTCCATTTGCCAGTCGCAGGGTGATGATGGAGGATCTGCCTGCCAATATGCGAAATGGATTAAGTGATCAGGATCCAGAAAATTCAGAAAATATTAAAGCCTATAATACCTGGGCATCCGGACATGAGCATACTATGGCGAAGTCACTATTTTGTGCTGGTACTACCTGGCCGGGTGTCTTTTTTGCTGAGGACCAGAAAGCGCTTGATGTGCTTTGTGCCCGCAAAGATGTAAATCCTGATCAGATCGGATGCGCAGGTTTATCTGGCGGGGGTATGCGTACCGTGTTCATGGGTGGTTTGGATTCGAGAATCAAGTGTGCGGTTTGTGTTGGTTTCATGACAACCTGGAAGGATCTGATACTCAATAAATCCTTTACTCACACCTGGATGACTTACGTTCCGATCCTGCCAAAGGAAATGGACTTTCCAGAGATTCTTGGATTGAGGGCCCCGCTTCCAACCTTGATATTAAACGATTCTGATGACCAGTTATACACTCTTCCGGAAATGAAGAATGCCGACAAGATCCTTAAAGATGTCTTTACGAAAGCAAAAGCGGAGGATAAGTATAAATGTTCCTACTATCCAGGTCCGCATAAGTTTGATAAGGATATGCAGAAGGAAGCTTTCGACTGGTTTGATCAGTGGCTGAAAAGCTAATCAGTAAATTTGAAAATTAGCAAATTAGTAACCCGATAGCTATCGGGTGGGGAAACGACTTAAGAAATCACATAGGCGGGTTGATAGTCGATTTCGTCACCCGGCTATCGGATTTACAGCCTCACCCTTTGTACGGAACTACTGGTTTCAGGTAAAGTGCTGCCCCTCTCCGAAGGAGAGGGTTTAAAGATCCTGCAAGGATTTGTCAATGAGACAATTTTTCTATTTGCCGAGGAGGGCAATTATTATCCACATGCAACATGCTTGAGCAAGCTCCAAATTTGATAATGAGTAGAATAGTTAATGAATAGCAGAATCTAAAACTTAAAACCTATAACTTATTACTTACAACCTATCCCGTACAACTCAAATCTTAATAAAAATCTTCTTCTTATAAAGAAAATACATCATAGACCATACCAGAATCAGGGCACCGAGTGCTTCAAGTGCATCATGAAACTGTTCGGGTAATGGAGCATATAGTCCAGCGAAAAGCGCGTGAGAGGTGTGTTCGAAATCAATGAAATGATAGGCCAGATAAATGGTTAATGAATTCATCCCTATTACCTGAAAAAAGAAAGCCCAGCGCTGGTATTTCAATACATCGATCACATAATAGAAAAGGCTGAGTATTAAAAACGCCATTCCGGCAGTGAGCAAAATGAACGAACTCGACCAAAGATGCTTGTTGATCGGGAAATGCAATCCCCAGAACAGCCCAAGACCTATACCAGCAATACCTGCCAGCAGGAGAATTTGTAATTTTTTGCCTTCTTTTCTATCTGAACGCAGGATATCACCCGCAAGTGAACCCATAATGGTCAGGCAAAGTGCAGGCAGCTGAGTGATTAGTCCGTTTTCATCGTATATTTTTTGAAGGAGCCGTCCCGGCAGGAAATTCCTATCGATCCATCCAACAAGGTTACCTTCAATGCTTAGATTTCCGGCGCCATAACCAGGAACAGGTATAAGGAATAAGGCAGCGTAATATAGCAGGAGAATTCCGGCTACCCAAATTATTCTATTAAGCTTGGAAAAGTTCAAATAGAGCAAACTGGCAAAAAATCCGGCAACACCAATTCTGCCTAGCACACTTGCAACCCTGATCTGGCTTGGGTCAAAAAAAGTAACAGGCTGATTTTTATCAAGAATTCCAAGAATGACTAAAATGAGCATCCTCCAGAATGCTTTTTTGTATAATTCAGCTTTTGTCAGGCCCATTTCTATCCCTTTATTCAGCGAAAAGGCCATGGAAACTCCGGCTATAAACAGGAAGAGAGGAAATATAAAGTCATAAAATGTAAAACCATTCCATGCCGGATGTTTCAGTTGGGCTGCAATCCAATCAACCCATACCAAACCGGTTTTGTTCTCCAGTAATACCAAAAATGTTCCTCCGCCTGAAATCAGCAGCATATCAAAGCCCCGGAGCGCATCAATGGATAGAAGCCTTTGTGGTTTACTTATTTCTTTGGAGCTTTGCTTTGTCATTTCTTTTGCCTTTATGGTTTGTGATATTAAATTACAATTTTTATCAAAATATTTACACTAATAATATTTTATTCAGGCTCTTCTGCACATCCAATCAAAATTCTTCTTAAATTTCTCCTCATGTTCAATTGACTACATAAACCATGAAAAATAATCGCAGAGACTTTATTAAACAGGCCGTTCCGGCTGTTGCCGGAGTAACAATGCTCAGCAGTTTATCTGCATTTGCATCCGATAGAAATGAAAATCTTGATTCGTCTGATTTTACAGGGCGTCCTCAGAGGTTTAATATGTCGGGCTATTCTGCTCCAAAGATCGAAACGGTCAGGATTGCTTTTATAGGAACCGGAAACCGGGGATCTGGCGCTGTGCAACGTATGAGTAAGATTGGGGGTGTTGAGATTAAAGTAATTTGCGATTTGCGTCCTGAAAAGGCAAATGCAGCATTTAAGCGTATTGAGGCTTCAGGTCAGAAACCTGAACTGGTTACCGGAAATCCGGAAGCCTGGAAAAAGGTATGTGAGCGTGATGATATCGATCTTGTTTACATCGCAACCCCCTGGGCATTACATGCACCAATGGCTATTTATGCAATGGATCATGGGAAACATGCCTGTACAGAGATA
>Ga0209512_1001261_pt1 | contig 32435 bp, 34 predicted proteins | sample frozenSSSSmetaG_FD_184142 | JGI IMG/M metagenome (GOLD analysis project Ga0209512, IMG submission 184142) | Glacier valley bacterial and archeal communities from Borup Fiord, Nunavut, Canada, to study Microbial Dark Matter (Phase II) -... | ecosystem: Environmental > Aquatic > Freshwater > Ice >...
GCTTCAACAATGGCAAGTTGGGTCATTACTGGGGATAATTGGAATAAAGATAACCCAAGCTTATCAGTGATTCAATAAGAATGAAATAGCCCTGGGATGATTGCTACCAGTCAAGACTCCCGCTTTCTGACAACTGCCGGGAGGAAAGAAGCTAATGGATTGCTGAAAGTGTTTGGGTGGTATACTCAGCAATTGTTACAAAGCACTACTACCAATGCCGATTTGCATACTTTATTAATGGAGATTGCACATTTACTTAAATCTCCTCTGGCAATTTATCATCCACAAGTTGTCTTTAGCGTTTTGAGTCAAAAGAAAGTCAAGCAATAACCATGACACTGGGATATGTATAAATATGCTGAGGAAATGGAAATATGTAAAATAGATTAGGATGAATTGTTATCAACTCATATTTAAATTAAAATATTAAAAATTACAACATCTTAGTTATGCCAAAAATCTCTGTAGTTATACCTGCTTATAATAATGAGGAAACAATTGCCAGAACAATTGCATCTGTATTAAATCAAACTTTTGCTGATTTTGAATTAATAATCATTAATGATGGTTCTCAAGATGCAACTTTAGATATTATTAATCAATTTGAAGATGCCAGGATAAAAGTATTTTCTTATCCAAATCAAGGTACTAGTGGTAGTCGTAACAGTGGTATAAGTCATTCAACTGGAGAGTATGTAAGTTTTTTGGATGCTGATGATATTTGGTTACCTGAAAAACTTGAAATGCAGCTAAAAGTTTTACAAGATAATCCAGAAGCAAAAGTTGCCTATAGCTGGATTGATTACATAGATGAAAATGATGATTTTATAGTTTCAGGTTCTCATCAAAGTTTCAGTGGAGAAATTTATGAACAGTTATTGATGAAGAATTTTTTAGAAAATGGATCTAATCCTTTGATTCAAAAACAAGCTTTACTAAAAGTTGGCGAATTTGACAAATCAGTTTTTGGTAGTGAAGATTGGGATATGTGGCTGCGGTTAGCGTACAAATTCAAATTTGTCGCTGTACCTAAAGTACAAATATTATATCGAATTAGAGAAAATTCTGGTTCTTGTAATGTTACAAGACAAGAAAAAGTTTGTTTAGAAGTTTTTCAAAGAGCATACATACTACTACCATGTAAAGATCAACGTATTTGGGATGTTTCTCATAAAAACATATATAAATACCTTACGTGTAAAGCATTAGAAAAGCCGTTAAATAGAGAAAAGGGTTGGATAGCTGCTAGATGTTTGTGGAATTATGTTAAATATGATTCTTATAGGCTACAAAATATAAGCTTTATATTCAGATTATTTATCAAAATATTTTTAATTATATTCTTGCCAAATGGTTCGCCTACTGTAATACTGACAAGTTTTAAGAAGATGACTAAATCAAATATTTAATAATATATAATTCACAATTCATAAGCCAGGATTTGGTATCTCCTCAATGAATTGAGGAAGGTGGTAATGATAATACTTGTCGCTTAGGATAAGAAGATAAACTATCGACCTAATGGTTAGTTGTGAATGCTCAAGTACTATACGGATGCTGCACTTACCTTTATAAGCTTCCAACAAACTATGAGTATTGAAGATATAGCGCCGCAATCGCCTTTAGGACATTGCTGAATGCGTAAACGCGGGGTGGTGAGGGGGTAGCAGTTTTGGCGGTTACTGTCGATTACCAACCTCTACTTTTGTTGGGCTTGTCGCTAGACATCACTTTTTACCTTCATATCACAAGAGTGTTCTCAAATTCGGATTTCAAGTTATCAAAAAAAACCTCAGAGTGTTTCTGGGTAAGGTTTTGGCGGCTTAATAGGTAAATTTATTTTAAATTCCAATGCTAAAACAGTAAAACAGAAGAAAACAGTATAAATTCAACCGAGTATGAGTGAAAAAATATACAGTGTATTTGAAGACGTAGAATTCAAGGCGAAACTCCTTGCGAAGTCCTGGGATAACTTTCGCACAGAAATATCCCAACATTTACCAGATACATACCAGCCTGAGATCCAAGAACTCTCCTATAAATTAGAGGAAGCTCTTAGCACTCTGGTTGATGAGCTTCGTCACCCAACTCTTACCCTTGCTACTACAGGAACTACTAGTAGTGGGAAAAGCACTCTGGTGAATTTGTTATGCGGCGCGGAAATTGTCCCCGTAGCAGTGAGTGAAATGAGTGCGGGAGCAGTCACAATTGAATATAGTGAGCAAAAGTCTCTAACAATTCATGAGACACCAGGAGCATTGTGGGAGTGTGGAGAATGGAAAGGCATTACGGAGGAGCGAATTTATCAGCGCTTAGAGCAAGTAATGAGAAGTTATATCGATAACAGAGAAAAACAGACTTCCTTAACTTGCCCACAATCTACTATATATTACCCTTTTAGGCTTTTAAAAGAATCTAAGCTGGAATTGCCACGAGGCGTCAGAGTACGACTGTTAGATTTACCTGGCTTGGCATATGTGGGTGATACAGGCAATGCAAACATAATTAAACAGTGTCGTGAAGCTCTGTGTATAGTAACGTACAACAGTGCAGAAACGGATTCACAGAAAGTAAAAAGCTTGTTGCAAGAAGTGGTGCAGCAGGTAAAAGATTTAGGCGGTTCTCCGGCGCGGATGCTTTTTGTGCTTAATCGTATTGACGTTTTTCGAGCAGATAGAAATTGGCCAGAATCAGAGAAGCGGTTTGTTGAAAATGCTATCCGTGATATTAAAAGCGAATTAACTGAACAACTAAAAGAATATACAGAAGAAATTGAACATATAAAAGTAGTAAAACTTAGTACATGGCCTGCTCTACTAGCTCTTCAGACACAAAATGATGATGATATTTATAGTGCTGAGGCGTGTAAAAAGATAGACAACAATTTTAATGGCTTGATTGAAGATATATTAGAAGACCTGCCACGTAACACGCAAAAATGGTCTAGACACGACAAAAATAGAGTTGCTGAAGCATTATGGCAAAAATCCTATGCAGAAGAATTTCAGGAGAACTTAAGAGACCATATTACTCAACACTTTCCACAGTTAGTAATACCACAAATTATAGAATGTTTTAATGTTACTGCTGGAAATGCCATAACAGAGTGGTCAACACAAACAACAGCAGCTATTCTTAACAGTTCAGAAAAACATTATGTAAAGGAATGCGAAAAGATATCATGGATTAGGTCTTCACTCGATCGTTTTCTAGAGATTAGTGATGCAAACCTAAAAAAGCCTTTTGAAAGACTAGATGCCAAAGTTAAACAGGTTCTAGCAAAACAGTCAGAAGATAAGGTTGTAGACTATATCAGAACTATAATTCAAGAGCTTCAAAATGATAAGCCATACGATGAATTAGGAGAAAAATTGTACCCTATATCTTCATGGGAACATGGATTCCAACAAGGAATCAATCAAGTATTGGAAGCAGTAGCAAAGTCCTTAGAAAGTGGGAGGGTAGACTTAGATAGTCCGAATTTAAAAAAAGTGAATGTTTTAAATATCAATTTACTTACAAGAAATTTGAATCGGTTAATTAATTTGGGATATACTCCTGCTATTGCTAAAAAAGGTGAAACAATAGAAGCAAGGACAAATGCAGATAAAAACAAACTAAAACAAATCAATGAAGAATTAAATGAACTAGCTATCCATCTCAACCTTGTTATAGAGGATGTATTAAAACAAATTTCAACCCAAGAATTAAATAGGATTTACTACGCTGTGTCTGAATTGTTTCGTTGTCACTTGTCCTATATTGAAAAGGAAACAAATAATATTGCACCTAAAATAGCGATTAAATTTCCAGATTCAGAATTAATTAAAGTGAGTAGTCATATAAAATTTAATTTTCGGTTTCAAGCAGGGTTTCCTATTAAAGAAGGAACTTGGCAAGAACCGATACAGGTGGAAAAAAAGATAAGAAATTGGTATACACTGTGGTTATGGGAAGAAACAATTCATGAAACTAAATATCAAACACGTTCTAGTGATAATGCCATACTGCCTAGTGCAGTATATTTACTTGAAAGTTGGGTAGCTCAGGCGAAATCACAAGAGTCAGAAAGAGTAAATCAAGTTGCAGGATGGTTATTAGAACAAATTGACTGTCTCAAAAAAAATGTAGACAAAATTCAGAATGATGTTATTAATAGGTATCAGGAAAGACTCGATAAGGCAAAGCAAGAAATTACCGTAGATTATGAAACAAAAATCAATGTCTGGCAACCTATACAACAAAGATCTCAAAAGCTAACACAAGAGTTTTATAGCTTAGAGAACTCTTGGAAATCTAATAAATGATTTTTTTAGTAGATGTGATTTATAGTTGTAGACTATGTAATGAGATAAGCATCATAAATTTGATGTATCTAAGCACAGAGAAAATGTCTAAGAGGATTTTAAACAAATTAAATTACAAACGACAAAAAGCAAAAGGTGAATAATACTGATAAGTCTGTGTTAAGAATGAAGACAAGTTTTTTCGGCCAGTAATTTGCAAATTAATGATATGAATCCTGCTCAAGTTATTCAAGTTATTCAAGATTTTTTTGAAAAACTAGGTCCGGGGCAAAGAGTAATAGAAAGTGATAAAATTCAGTCATTAGATAGAACTCTGCCAAAACAAAAACGTTTTATACCTGTAGCTTTGTGTCTTGTTGTACCAGCATCGGTAGTAAGGAATGTAGAGAAAGGTGATAAAATTGACGTTCCTAATATAAAGAAATTAGTAGATAGTTCTTTATATTTTATATGTACAATTCATACAGATGCAAATGTCATTCAGGAGCTTTTAGAACGAACCAAAGAAGATATTAGAACTGTTAGTGAACAAAGAGAAATTTACGTCAGAATTAATATTAATGATGGGGAGGAAATGATTGGTAAGAAAGTCCCATATAGTTTAAAGATAAACTTGCCTTCTGAAGGGGAAAATATCGTTGAACAATTAGCTTGTCTTAAATATTTATCTATATCTGGTTTGGAAAAATTCAACCGTGTTTAGGGAGTCTACAAATGGATTGGAAAACAGCTTCTTCTTATTATGAGGCTCGTCTTAGCGATGCTTTAAATGTGCAGCGACACGCGGTTAATTTAGCTATGTTACCTCAAGCTGAAGTTCCTCCACGGTTAAAAGAGGTACTTTTACAAGAAGCAGAACCAACTCGTCGTCAACTTGAGAGGCTAAAGAAGCGGGAGTTTCGGATTGCTGTCGTCGGTTTAGAGAAGGCTGGAAAAAGTACTTTTATTAATGCTTGGTTAGAATGTGATTTACTTCCGGCGAAGGGAGGAAGATGTACATTTACAACAACACAAATTTATTCGGTTGAAAATGAGTCCGAACAAAGGCTTGAAGTGCAAGCGAAAACGGATGAGGAGTTTATCAACTTACTCAAGGAGCTTGGCGAAGTAAAAGCACAAGAAGACCTCAATACTATACGAGCAAACGAAATAACTTTACAACAAGTAAGAAGAGAAGGTAATTGTACTTTTCCATTTACGAGACTAGAAGATATTAGAGAATCACTAAAGAAGTATGTAGCCGATGAGAAGTATGCTCATGCTGTTTTAGAAGCTAGACTTTATACTAATAAACTTGCTCAGGCTGAAGGTATAGTTTTTTATGATGTTCCGGGTTTGGATTCAGGTTTAGCAAAGCACGTTGACGAAGCACAAGAAATGTTGTCAGACTGTGATGCTGTGATATTAGTACAGCGCTTTACTAGTCTCAGAGAGAAGGAACTGGAAATAATAAAATTCACAGAACTTGGCGATAAAAATGTCACCGTTGCTGATAAGCTATTTGTTTTTTTAAGTCGGATTGATTCATTAGGTAGTGCAGAGGCGCTTAAAACTCATATTGAAGAAGCTTCTCAAGACTGGTTAAAGCGTGCAAAACTTCCACCTGAGCGCATTGTATATGGTTCAGCAGGAGCATATTTAATTTTGAATGGGTTAGCCAGAGAACAGACTAAACTGGAGATTGGGGATGTAAGTAGCATCAAATCTCAGTTGAAAAAGTTAACTGGAATTGTTGATGAAGAAAATTTAAGTAGAAATGGTACTGGTATTCCCGAAATCAAAGATAAAATATTTAATTATATCAATACTGAACGGGTATCGATTTTAGAGAAAAGGTGCAAAGCCTCTATCAATACAATTATCAAGACTTCCGAAGAAATTTGGACTCTAGTTAGTAAAAAATATCCAGAAAATCCTGAAGACGCAAAGCGCTTTGAAGAAGAGAAGCAAGTAATTTTATTTGCAGAGTGGTGGCATAAAAAATGGGAAACAATTAAAGCTGACTTGCAAACATACTATGAGTCTTATGTTATAAATAAACCTTTAGATTTAGCTGTCAGATCTTTCACCCAAATAGAAAAATTTCGAGAACGATATCTACAAATCGTTAAAAACGAAATGCAGGAATTAAGAAGGAAAATATTTGAAAATAAAAATAAAATCTTTCTTGCTAACTCAAATCCAGAGTTTGACCGCATGAGGGCTAATTTTGCTTTGCGTGATAGCTTGTATGGTGATATTAGTCAGCTTTTATCTTCAATTGCTCATCAACTTGCTTTAGAATTAAAGGATGAAGCATTAAACTTAGTCGAATATATGACAAGTTTATTATGGGGTAGCAATCAAGTAAAAGCATCACTAATCAAAGGTTCAGAGGACGATTTTGTATCCAAGCTAGAGAATAGTTTGAGCGTATTATTTTTACGCTTTGCTCGTCCAGTTGCTGAAGCATTGATTCGGGGTCCAGTTGAGAGCGATACTCGTAATCAAATTATCAAAAGTTTGGGAGTAGATATCGAAATTATTGATAACTACTACAATGGAGAAGAACTGGCTTTTAGAGTTCTTAAAAGATACGTTAAATATGGCTCTGATTTACTTTTTAACACTAAAGTTCGGCAACAAGTCTTAGGAGTAGTTGGAGTAGCAACACAAGTTCCAACAGATGATTATCATGAAAGCATTCCTCAAGAAGCTGTAATGTTTGAGGTCGAAAATGATATTAATGCATTTGAAGAGTATTTGCGATCAGCTATTTTCGAGGCGGCTGGTTTTGAGTCATACTGTATTCAGGAAATCAAAGGTTTAGTTGATAGTTTTAGAGATAAAGAAGGTACTTGGGCAGGAGTTGCTCATAATGAATGGAAGTATGAAAATCCACTCTTATTAGCTGAACTACCATATGAATTGAAGTCGCCAGAGTCTAACTTAGAAGTTAGCGAGCGATTACGGCAGTTATCTAGTGCATTAAAAATGAATCAAAAACTGTAAGTACTGTGACATGAAGGTTTCTAAAAAGTAAATGTGCTATCATCGAAAAATTGTGAGGTAATACTCAATGAAATTACTAGATGTTGTCGCCCTTGTAGAAGATTTGCCAGAGTTAGGCTTATATAAAGGTCAAGTAGGTACTATTGTCGAAGAGTATGAACCTGAAGTATTTGAAATTGAATTTAGCGATTTAACAGGTCATGCTTATGCGATAGAAACCTTACAAGCAAGTCAATTAATGGTTTTATATCATCAGCCAGTTTCAGAAAGAGACGCACTCTCTGTTTAACAAATATTAATAGTTAAGCATAACAAGTACTGAAAAACTAAGAAAGTCAGTTGACGCTGCGATATAAGTTAGTTAACTCAGCTAGTAGAATAGAGCGATCGCCGCACTTAAAAAACTGAGCATCCAATTTCTCGATGAGCGGAAGTGCTTGCGATAGAACTTGTTTACCCTCAACAGTTAAATCTAGCGTCTTCGTTGTATCAGTGGGATGCGGCAATCGTTAAACCAACTACTTGTGTTCTAGTTTACGCACAACTTGAGGAACTAACATCGCATCAATTTTGCAAAAGTCGGCAACTTGTACTTGCGCTACGGTGTTTCCTTCACTCTTGAGCCATCCAATACTAGCGAGTAAGACAAATTGTAGATGGGTGATATAAGGTAAGATAAAGCTTATGTATCCTACTTTTCTTCCTGCTACAGTCGGGCAACTTACAGAAAAAGATTCGATCGCCCTTGCTCAGAGCATGCAACAACAGGCGATCGCGACTCCTTTAAGTAGTCAACCAATTGCCACCACCTATGTCCAGCAAGGTAGTGGTAGTACGCCTATACTATTACTTCACGGTTTCGACAGTTCTTTGTTAGAATTTCGTCGCCTTTTACCACTGTTAGCAGTCAAGGGCGAAACCTGGGCGATAGATTTGTTAGGTTTTGGGTTCACCGACAGACCAGCCGGAATACCATTTAGTCCGACGGCGATTAAAACCCATTTGTATGCATTCTGGAAAACGCTGATTTCTCAAAGAGTAATTTTGGTTGGTGCTTCGATGGGAGGGGCGACGGCGATTGATTTTACACTGACTTACCCAGAAGCCGTGCAAAAATTGGTGTTAATTGACAGTGCGGGATTAACAGGTGGTGGTCCACCGACTAAATTCATGGTTCCGCCGTTAGATTATTTAGCCACTCAGTTTTTGCGTAACCCGAATGTCCGCGCCAGTATTTCTCGTGCTGCTTACAAAAATAGGCAATTAGCTTCGGTGGATGCTCAACTGTGTGCTGCATTACACGTAGGCATGCCAAGTTGGAATACAGCATTGATTACCTTTACTAAAAGTGGTGGTTACAGTGCTTTTAAAGTGGAGAAGCTAGGGCAAATTGAGCAACCAACGCGGATTTTGTGGGGTGACTCCGATCGGATACTGGGTATAAAAGACGCCCAGCGGTTTCGTGCAGCTATCCCAGACAGTCAGCTAATCTGGATTAAGGATAGTGGTCATGTCCCCCATTTAGAACAACCGCAAATTACTGCTCAACATATTTTAGACTTCTGCGGAGCCTAATTAATCTGCCAAGTTTAAAGGTATTATTTTGCGATACCTCTAAGCAAATTGAATTTGTAGTAACAAGCGTTCATCTTTAATAGGTGGAATTGCTCTGTGATAACAGTAAGGATCTTGAATAAAACCAAAACCTGCATTAGCTTCTATTATCAATTCATTTTCTTTCCCATAATATTTAATTAAAAACTCTTCTGGCTGCGTGGCGTAGTTAAACAACATTTTCGGAGTCTTATGATTATGAGAACTATTAAACATCGCATGAGCACCAGAATATTTATCTGTGTTGGATAAATAGAAGTTGACGTAAACAGAGTTGAATTCGCCAACATCATAGTGATAAATATTTCCTTGATTTAGTCTCATCCTGACTTTATCGGGAATTTCTAAAACAAAACTCCATCTTAAAAGAGAGGAAACTTTTGTTGGAGAGTAACCTAAGTATTTTTCTACAACCAATCTCAACACCGGGTCATTGACAATTTGTTGAATGGCATTACATGCTAATGGATTAATAGCAATACCTTGTACCATTGCTCGACCATCTGGTAAATAACCATTTTTCACGTCACTGTAATAAAAATGGGTCAGACCATCAGCTTGTGCTAACAAAGTATTCTGGGAAAATTCTTGAATTTCTGTGACAATTACTTGAGGAAGTTCTAAACCTAGAAAAACTGCATCCTTTTCTAAGGATTTTAGAGCTAAATCCGTTGGGAGTGACTTAAAAAAAGTAGTCCTTTCATCAGGAATATTTTTTGGTAAACCACGAAAGGATTGCTTGAGCTTACTATATGCACTATAACAGCGACGAATTATTTTAAATCTTCCTAAAATATAAGCAACAATATTTTTACCTGAAATAAATTTTAGGATTGCTGTAATTTTATGCAACATATTAATAATTTGATAGCGATTGTTTTATATAAATATAAATACACACGAAAAAATTAGTATAAAATCAAAAAATATTCATGTTTAATATGTTGAGTAAGCTCTCAAAGATGCTAATACTACCTTTGCCACCACGTATTAATGGATAATCCAATTAATTCTGAGAGCAGTTACATTAGTTTGATAGTTGTAAATTTATACTGTGTTGCTTTTCAAGCATATAAACTCAGCGTGAGCACCCAAATAAAGCACAGACACTGATTCATCTTTGCAGAAAGATAGATAGCAGTAAAGTCGCTTTGTTACAATTAAATATTTTTATAGATGATTAAAGTAACAATTATCACAGTTACTTTAATCGTGTTTAGCGAATAATCTGTTTTTCAATGCATAGACCTCGCATTTGATTGCCTAATTGTCCAAAATAAGGTTTTTTGACAAAAACCGAATTCTGAGTAGGCTTCGCTAAATTTCTCGAAGTAATAATTGTATTGCCTTGAGAATCACCGCCGCGATCGCGCCTACTCAAGACAATGTCTACTTAATCGAAATTGGGAATACCCAGTGTTGATAACTCGGGTCGCGATTTTCGGTAATTGCGGTCAGTTTGTCTTTGAGTTTTTCGGTAATGGGTCTGCTGGTTGGCAATTCATAACTTTCAATCCTGTTCACTGGGACAACCTTCGCCGCTGTACCGCTGAGGAAGACTTCATCCGCAATGAACAATTCCGATTTATCCACTTGTCGTTCTACAAAGGGAATCCCCAAATCCTTTGCCAGTGTCAGCACACTATCTCTCGTAATCCCTTCTAAAATATCCTGGTCGCATCCAGGGGTAATAATCTGTCCATTGCGGACCATAAAGATATTCATCCCAGAAGCTTCGCTGACTTTACCCTGAGAATTCATTAAAATCGCCTCGTCAAAGCCAGATTCCACAGCTTCGGTTTTCGCCAGGGAGGAAGTAATATAAGCACCGCTGATTTTACCGCGTAGGGGGAGACTGCGGTCTTCTTGACGATACCAAGAACTAATGCGACAACTGACACCAGCCGGAGATAGATAATCGCCTAACTCTATCCCATACACAAAGAAATCTTTATCAACATTATGCAGTCTCGGCGCAATTCCTAAGTCAGAAGTGTAAACGAAGGGACGGATATAAAAAGATACCGTTGGTTTATTTAATTTAACAAATTCGACAATAATTTCCTTGATTTTCTCAGCGGGTAAGTCAAATTGTAGGTATTTAGCACTAGTGCTTAACCGCTGACAATGACGGTCTAATCTAAATAGCAATATTTGTGTCGGGTCTTCAGGGTCGGGAATACCGCGCAATCCACCGAATGCACCAGTCCCATAATGTAGCGCATGGGTAGCAATCGAGATTTTGGCATCGACAAATGGGAGAAATTGGTTTTGGAAGTAAGCAAATTGTAAGAAATTGTACATGATAATCAATTGCGCGGGAGCTGTGGCTATGTGTGATTGTAGCCACAGCCAGAATACACTAAATTATTACTTACTGTTGGGTGGCTTGTGTCAACTTTTCTTTGTCCAACCGGCGCTTACGGGCATATAGTTGGATAGTCGCTGCCATGAACACAACTAGACCGACAATCGCCCAAACTGTGATGTCCGTTGGTAAGTTGTCCTTGAAAATGGCTAACAGGACAATCACCACCAGTAGTAGAGTTGGTGCTTCATTCAAAGCGCGTAGCTGTTGACCACCCCAGGTACATTCGTTCTTCTCTAGCTGCTTCATCAGATGACCGCAGTAGAAGTGATACCCCAGCAAAAGCGCTACAAACAGCAGTTTGATATGTAGCCAGCTTTGTTTGAGGACTTCTGGTTCAGTACTCACCAAGCCAATCGCCATCGCTACTGTCACCACCATTCCTGGCATGGTAATGATATGGTACAGGCGTTTTTCCATGATTTGGTACTGGTTTTTGAGAATTGTCCGCGCTGGTTCTGGTTCTAAGTTAGCCTCCACATGGTAGATGAACAGACGCACCAGGTAAAATAACCCAGCAAACCAGACAACAAAGCCGATAATGTGAAACGATTTAAACCATTCATATGCCATGATTTTATTTTTATCTCCATCATAAGGCGATCGCCCATTTCTAAGCTTAGGATATTTAAGCGTCCACCTCAGACACAAAATTTAGTATTTCGGCTGAGCCAGTAGCATTTATCCAATTTCCATCAGAATTTTACCAAAGTGACCGAGAAACTCTTCTAAGACTTCACCAGAACTTATACATACTTGCCAAGTATAAGGAAACAGTTTATCCTCACTGATTACAAGGTAGCTATTACTGTCACTAAGAGTATATGGGCTGAATTCTTCTGCTTGATTAATGGAAAAGTTTCCTACTATTTGCAGATGCTGGTAATTAGGATTAAGTGACTCAATAAACGCCTCTTTTTTACTAGGTAAAACCCAGAATATTCCTGCTATAGCTTCATCTTGGGTATCCTGTATAAAAATTAGCTTTAAAATTTCCGGGTTGAAAATTTCTTGAGGAATCGAAATACACAACCCTTCTTTACGTTCAGCTAAGACTAATTGATAGCGTTTAAACCCTGGCTTCGGACTTTTAAGTCGATAACCTCTATACTGTGACGCTCGGTTTACCTTGAATTTTTCGTAAAAGCCAAGTTTGGCAAGAATGCTATTACTTAAAGATACTAAATCTTGACCACCTTCAACAATATGGATATTGGTGGAGATTAAGCAAGGAATACCGTTGTCTACTTCAAATCGTTGAATAATATCGTAAATCAATTTTCCCATTAACTATATTCCAAGAATCTTAACTAAGGTTTGTGGATATAGTTTAGCTTTAATCTCGCAATTATCCAAGAATCTTGAGTAAGGTTTTTGGATATATAACTTTAATCTCGGAGTTATCGAAAAACCTAATAATCTTAACTAAGATTTGTGGATATATAACTTTAATCTCAGAAATATCCAAGAATCTTAGCTAAATTTTTTAGATTTTATCCAAAGTAAATCCAAGTATCTTAAATAAGATTCCTGGATATTACTCTGTATCCGCGCTAAAATTACTTAATAACATGCATGACTCACCCCTAAAGGTGCAAGTAGCAATCGATACTATTACTATTGAGGAAAGGCACTTGATAATGTAGCAGTATATAGTGGAAACTTAAGCTCAATAATGCTTTTGTACCTGATTTTTCGTTCAAGAGTAACGTGACAATGTATCCAGAAATTCCTACATCAAGACAGACATTTGAATTTTTCTCAGTTTGTGTCAGATTAAGTAATGTATTTATGCCAATTAATGTAATTAGGCTTGATGAAAGAACAAATCAAATTTATATATTAGCAGGTGAGTCCATAGAAATGTTAATTTACTCCAATGGTAAAGCGAGGACTTTATGAGCAAGCTAAATTTTGAGGCTATGAGTAGAGAAGAGTTAAGAGAATATGTAAGAAGACATCCCAAAGACCAAACTGCTTTCTACATATATATGGACTCTTTACAAAACTTGCCAGGAATTGAAATTACTTCAATGGAGCAATTAGCTCAGGTGATTGAAGCAAAACTTGACGAAGCTGATATAAAAGATGCTCTTGATACCTTAGAAGAAGGACGTAAATCAGGTACAACATCACTTGAACAATTTAAAAAGCAATTAGGATTATGAGCTACCAAATAAAACTTACACCTACTGCTGTTCAGCAAATTCAAAAACTTGCGTATAACGTTAAGCAACAGATAGCAGCAAAGCTACAAGAGCTAACATTTAATCCTCGTCCAGATGACGCGGCTAGACTAAATGGAGTAGAAGATTTGTATAAAGTTAGAGTAGAACAATATCGCATTATCTATCAAATTCAAGAAGATAGTTTATCATTAACTGTGGTGAAAGCAGCTCATCCAAGAGATTATTAATCAAATAATCTTTGCTGTTGCGTTAACGACAGCGAGGCAAGTATTTAGTGTTAATGTAATAAAAATAACTTATCTGGAGCAGGACTGATTGTTAAGCGGGTTGGCTTCAAGATACGGTTGCAGATTCTGCGATCGCGTTTTCAATCGCATCACACGCCATACTCACTCCATTCTCTGCTTGGACGATTTGCCCAACTTCTGCTGCTTTTACTGCATAACTTAGATTTGCTAGCAATTCACGTAGATCCTCCGCAACCCGTAACGCTGAGTATTGCTTTCTTTGAATGGTACGCGATGTTCCTAATCGCTCAACTCATGCGGCATTGTCAGGTTGGAGTATTATTGGACATTGGTAGCGCAACTTAAAGCAATATCGACTCCTCAAAACTTGCTCTGTTTGTGTCTAAGCAAAAATATAATACAAGTATGACACAAAGAGCGTTTTGACAAAAACCTTATAAGGATTGTAATCTATGTCGGCTTTTTCCCCTTCTGAAGTAGCTTCACAAGTTTTTCCCCCATCTGACTCCCGCCTCCGGGTGAGTGAGTGGATGAGGACGTTGCAAGATAAAATCTGCCAGGGTTTAGAGCAAGTTGATGGCGGCAAATTTCGCGAAGATAGTTGGAAACGTGCTGAAGGAGGAGGGGGTCGAAGTCGTATCATTCGTGAAGGTAGAGTATTTGAGCAAGGCGGTGTTGGTTTCTCGGAGGTTTGGGGAAAAGATTTACCTCCCTCAATTCTGGTACAGCGTCCAGAAGCGGCGGGACATGAATACTACGTGACAGGAACATCAATGGTATTGCACCCTCGTAATCCCTATGTTCCCACCGTTCATTTGAATTATCGTTACTTTGAAGCTGGTCCTGTTTGGTGGTTTGGTGGTGGCATTGATCTTACGCCTTACTATCCCTTTACAGAAGATGTCATTCACTTCCACAACACCCTCAAGCAAGCTTGTGATCAGCATCATCCCGAATACTACCCCACATTCAAGCTTTGGTGTGATGAATACTTCTATTTAAGACATCGTCTTGAAACACGGGGTGTCGGAGGTATTTTCTTTGATTATCAAGATACTCAAGGCATTCTCTACCCTCAAAGCTACCCTGGTTCTCAATTCGAGTCAGCTGCGGCTAAATACAGCCAACAAGTTGGTGCTGTGGAAGGACGTACTTGGGAAGATTTGTTTGCCTTTGTCCAAAGCTGTGGGAATGCTTTCTTACCTGCTTATTTGCCAATTATTGAGCGTCGCGCAGATATGGAGTATGGAGAGCATCAGCGCAACTTCCAACTATATCGACGCGGACGTTATGTAGAATTTAACTTAGTATATGACCGAGGTACCATTTTTGGCTTACAGACCAATGGACGTACTGAATCAATTTTGATGTCTTTGCCACCCTTAGTAAGATGGGAATATGGCTTTGAGCCAAAACCTGGTAGTCCAGAAGCTGAGCTTTACGAAACCTTTCTCAAACCTCAAGATTGGGTGAATTGGTCTATGTAATATTATTGGAATTTTACCTTATGGTTACTTTCAAGCATCTTGGCTAAGATTCCTGGATAACCTCACAATCTTGACTGAGGTCTTTGGATTTACAGAAGTTTTCAAGCATCTTGGCTAAGATTCCTGGATAACCTTACAATTTGGACTAACTTAGAGGAATGCATCATTCTCAAGAACGCCTGGGATTAAAATCCCACAGTGAGTGGGGTATGAGTAGCATTCGCGCTCCTCACCAGGTTAAGAGATATTACATGAGTAATACAAGCCTGTGAGTGAAGCTGAAACCCTTATTTTATCGTTGAGTAGTGACTCAATGATCAGAGAGCGTCAATGACATTCGTTCTGAATAGAATCCTTCCCTTCTGAACAGCGCGGAGGAGAATATTCGGCGGTTGCGCTTATGACAGAGCATGTTGTATGTAATCGTTCTATAGTGGTCGCAAAAACTGAGCAGAAAAAGTAATTGCTTTTGGACGCTGTAACCCGATGTCTATTGAGTATGTTAAAACTTTGAGCTAAAATGAGCGTTAATCCACTTGACAAAAGTAACAAACCGCTATGAGCGACAAAGAAGCCGTTCTCGAACTGATGAAGCGACTACCGCCAAATGTATCACTTCGTGAAATTGTTCAAGAGATTGAGTTTATTGCATCGGTCAAAGATGGCTTAGATCAAATTGATCAAGGGCACGGAGTATCAATCGAAGTGGTTGAGCACATGATTGAAGCATGGATTACCAAGTAATTCTTTCTCCTTTGGCAGTCAAGGATGAGCGAAAAGATTGTCAGGTATATTGCATCATACAGTCCAGAAGCTGCAAGTAGGTTAGGTCAACGCCTGCTCTTAAAAACTAGGGAACTAGGTCAATTTCCCTTCAAAGGTCAAAAAGTTCCCGAGTTTAATGATCCTAATATCCGTCAACTTGTCCTGCGACCATACCGCGTGATTTATCGGGTTGAAGATGATAAAAAACGGGTTAGCATTGCTAGATTTTGGCACTCATCACAAGATAATATTGAACTTTAGTTTCAACTGCTATCCAATGTGATTTGGGGCAAATATATTTGGTTATACCGCCCCCTTTATGTAAAAACGGGTTCAAAATCACTGAAAGCCTTATTAAGTGAGTGTTTGATATTTTTTAAAAGCATACTCCCTTATAAATCTTGCCCTGTAAAGGTTTCAACGTAATTAATGGTCAATTACTATAAGGGAAGCGGTAGAGCCAGAATTTATCAGAAAACGTCATTCCTGTCAGTATTGACAGGGCGAGGATACAAGGAGCTGTTAAAACCGGGAAGGAAAACTCCGTCATATCGAACAACATCCCAGAATTTACAAGGGTCTTCGCCGGAACCACCCAACTTAGTGCCTTGAAGGTTGACTCTGGTGAAAGCAGTACAGGTCAAATCGCACATACTAGTATTAGCCCCTCTCAAATCACAGTCAAAAAACCTAGCGTAATTCAGGTCACAAGACTCGATGTTGGCATCCCTGAAATTACAGTAGCTAAATTCAGCGCCCAAACGGCAATGAATCAAATTGATGCAACTCAAATTAACATAGATAAATCGAGCATCCCTCAGATCGATGCCTTGCAGTTCAGCCCCACTCAAATTATCGTACTCTATCAAGATGTGCCGGAAGTCTCTACATCCAGCAGCATACCTCATAAGCAGGTCTTCAACAGTAACCTCTTCCATACTCTAACTCCAGAATCAATTACTAGTATCGACAATACCGCACAAACCCTTTGGAACAACCTTCTAGCCCCTCAAACCCCCTTCAACATCAACCTTTATCTCTCCTCCTCCCTAGCCGAAGGACAACTTGTAGAAGCCGTCGTCACCAAGTACGATGCCCACGGTCGCCCCATCGGCGGCATAATCGAATGGTCTGGCGAGCGGGGGAGTTTCGCCACAGAATTTGACATTCACTCGCTTGGAGCGATAGCGCAAAGCGCTCTACGCCCGAAGGGCTATCGCACCAATGTCACCAAGAGCCTAGAGTAGATTTTTAGACAGGTGACTTGTCAACATCTCAATCAGTTACGGGCAAAGGCACGAAGAAGCCAGGTATGATGGAAATTTGAAAACATTGGGAGATGTGTCAAACAATATTCATGCCCAGGAAAATTCGAGAGTTGAAAGCTCAGATTGAGCGTGAGGGGTTTGTTTACTTGCCTAAGCGCGGCAAAGGAAGCCACGAGCGTTGGCGACATCCTTTGCTTGGAAAAACACTGACTATCCCAGGCAAAAATGGTGACGATGTCCCTATTTATTTAGAAAAGCAGCTAGAGAAATTGCTGACGGCATTAAAAGAACTGAGGGAGGAAGAGGATTTATGAGTCGATATAGCATGATTGTTCAATGGTCTGATGAAGATCAGCTTTTCTTAGTCACGATTCCAGAGTTTGCCGATCGCGTTGTGATGCCTTGCACTCACGGGAAAACTCGTGAGGAAGCAATCCATCGCGGTGAGGAAGTGATTGAAATGTATTTGGAGGCTTGGCAAGCAGAAGGAGAGCCAATTCCTGCTCCTAGTACACTTCAAATTGCCTGAATATCCTGCTCGTTGATGGCACAACAACAATCCGCTTGCACCCGACCGTATTGAGTTGGTTGAGTACGAGATGCTACTAGCGGCGGGTGAAGCGGAACGTTAGCTGTCTTCACTTACAGTTGATTGCTCAAGCAGCTAATATCTTTGGATTTACAGGAGTAATCCAGAAGTCGTCCAATAATCTTACATAAGATTATTAGAATTTTTCAGTTTTGTTGCTTTCAAATGTCGTGGTTAAGATTTCGGGTTTTTTCCCATCGAGTAAAGCACTAACTGTCATGTCACCCATAACGTTGATCGCCGTCCGACACCGATCAAGGAACCAGTCCACTGTAACTAACAGCGCGATGTACTGAGTAGGCAAACCAACCGCACTAAACACTAGCGTCATCGTCACCAAACCGGCTTCCGGGATTCCCGCTGCACCGACTGACGCAAAGATAGATGTGAGGACGACAACAAACTGTTGTGATAAGGAAAGATTTGCACCTAACACTTGGGTAATAAATAAGGCAGACATCGCCTCATAAAGGGCAGTACCGTCGTGGTTAAAGTTACCGCCAACCAGTACACCTAAAGACACCGAAGATTCCCGCAAACCGACTTTTTTAGTCAGCACATCAAATGTTACGGGCATGGTTGCGGTAGAGGAAGCAGTTGAGAAAGCTGTTAACAATGCATCTGATGTAGATGCTAAAAAGTGTTTTGGACTTACCCAAGTGCCAAACTTCAGTCGCAACAAGTAATAACAGGCTTGTAAAAACAGCGCCAACAGCACTGCGATGATAAACGCCCCTAAAGATTTAAAAGGCGCGAAACCTTGAACGGCAATAGTTTTAGCAACAATACCAAAGACTGCTAACGGAACTAAGGCAATCACCCAGTGCAGGATGCCTGTGACGGCATGAAATAATGTTGTAATTACCTGCTCAATTGGTAAGTAATCTTTCTTATCTTGCTCAATTTGTTGTTCTTTTAAACCGCGTAGCACAATGCCAAAAGCCAAAGCGACGAAAATCAGTTGTAGGACATTATTATCAACTAATGGCTTGAGGATAGCATCCGGCACCATATCTTGGAGTAATCCCCAAGGGTCAGCGGATTTACTGAGTATGTTTGTGTTTGGCGGTGCAGGAAGACGAACCCATCTCCCAGGTTGCAAGACGTTGGCAACTAAAAGCCCAATCAGGATAGCGACGGTGGTGTTGGTCAGCAGGTAAACTATCAAACGGCGACCGGAGGTGCCAGGAATCTTAGCGGTAAGAAATGAGTGCAGCACTGCTAGTAAAATCAGCGGAGTGGCAAGGGCGCGTAGTGCTTTGAGGATTAGATTGCAAGGAACTACTAAGTTGTTGATTAAAGCTGCATTTCCTAGATTGGGTTGACCCGCACCGAGTAATATTCCTAGCCCAACTGCCAGAATCAAAGCAGCGACGATTTGCAAATAAAGTGGTATACGCTGCCAAATTGGGCGTAATTTACGTTGATTCATTTTTTTCGTTGTATCTGAAGAAGTTAAGGGTAAAAATTACTAGCCGTTAGAAGATTTGCTATTAAAATAAGGCTCGATATATGAAGCTACAAAAACATCCTGTTTTTTTACGGAAAATACCCAGATTATTTTTCGCCCTTACTTTTACTCCTTTTATTGGACAGTGAAAAAAGTCCGGGAGATATAGCAATTTTAAGTATAATGAGGTAGGATAAAAACAGTGAGTAAATAAAACAATAGTATTATTTAAAAAGACTTTATTGAAAGCGTACTCAACTGCTGTAATGTTGAGAGCGCAAGTAGCACTAATTACGAGTTTCTTTAAGCCTTTTTTAGCAATGCTAGTTTGATTAATATTGTTGGTATTAAATTCAGCATTATTATATGATCGCACACAAGTTGTATGCGATCGCAACCGCAAAAATCGTTACTAAGCAACAAAGACTACTTCATGCAATGTCTTTTGGTACTCGTTATCTGCCAAATCGAGTATTTCGCCAAATATAGGGGAGAAAGGGCGGTTTGTATCCATTGCTGTGAAATCATCTAATGAACGCCAGTGTCCGAAATTAATACAACGCCAGCCATCAAGACTGCGGTGAGCATGAGTTGAAATCAGTCCTGCTTGTCCTGATACCATTTTCAGTGCTTGCTCAAACAACTCAACGAAGCGAGGTTGATTGTCAGGTTGCTTCATTTTGAAGATGCCAAAGTTGATGAGTCCATCCATGCTGGGTGAAAGATACACCTCGCTACCTTCAGGTTCTGCGGCGAAGATTTCAAAAAGGTGAACATCTGGGACAGCAAAATCTGCAAAGGGTTGACTTGCTACATAAGATTGTTGATCCACCCATTGAACGTAGCTTGTCACACGCAGTCCATCACGGCTACGGAGAACTGTACCAGAGGAAAAGAGTGGATGATGCTTGAGACTAGACTCGATATTTTGAATGACGTGTTCCACTAAATTTGCTTGGCTGTCAGGTTCCACAGGAAATATGGCAAACTCAGCCAGCAAACTGTTAGCTTTATTAACGATGGGCATTTGAAACCTCCGAGAATTGCTAGTTCTAGGAAACATGTTAGCCTATCCATATAAACTTATGTGTAGTTGGTTAGTAGTTGCACTATGCCTGACGGCACGCTGCGCCAACAGCACAAAGGATCTAAGCACACTCATCGCAACTACGAACCTTGATTTATTTGTACCAACCTACTTAGTCCTGCAAATAGTACTCATTTAAGTACTGTATTAGTTTTTTAAGAAATGTATTCCAATTGCTCTAAAACCTATTTAAAAAGGCAAAAGATACAGGAATAATGCATAAGTTAACTTTTCGGTTTTCTATAAAATATTATCATAAAGAGGAAGAAACAAGAGTTTATCTTGTAAATCGTTTTCTTCTTATACATTTATACATAATACTTGGGAGAGTTTTTATGTTATCGAAGATTGCAACAACTGGTTTACTATGTTTTTCGGCAAGTACTATTCTTTTGTTATCAGATATAGCCTTTGGTCAAACTGTTAATCAACAAGTGAACGGCAGTGCTATTGGACCTGATACTTTCGTTGACGGAACTAACTTGACTATTAATCCCAGCGGCACCTTAAACCAACAGGTTAATTGTGAAGCTAGGAATAACATTCCACACATTGACCCGCGTTGTGAAGGGCATAATACTGCGATTTACGGTGGCACGCCAACACATCCAGGTGACGACCATGATCATTACCCTCAAGAGCCTCCTAGCTTGAATCAGACTGTGACAAACGGTGGAAGTAACACAACTGTAATTGCTCCGAGTACAGCTAACTCCACTTCTGATAGTAATTCCAATTCTTCCAGTAGGAGTAACGCGAATGCCACAATTCGTGATAGTGGCAATAGTAGCAATACAAATTCTATTGGTGACCAAAGGAATCGGCAATCTGTAACTACTGGTGCGAATACTGTCTCCCCGAATATTTCGCCGTCTACACGCGTTAAAGTTGATGGGGACCAGTACAACAATATCCAGTTTGGTTCTCAAGCACCTGGAACTGGTGGAGAAGCGTTCTCTTTGCAATACCGTTCTGGGTGTGGTACATCGGTGAATTACCGACAAGGTTTTGCTCTAAAACCTCATCAGATTGGTGGTGGTGCCTTCGGTTTTGCTTTGAATATTTCAAGTACTGACATGGACACAATCGAAAATCGCTCAGGTGTTCAGGGCAAAATGAATACTGCGTTTCAAGTTGCGATGAATGTCGTTGATAGTCAACAAAGTTTTGAGCAACGTCTAAATAATGGTGCAGTATCCCGTCAAGAAGCAGAGACGCGGGCTTTAGCAAATTGCGCTCCTCAATACCCCATTGTTCGCAATGTCAATAACGAAAAAACAGTGGAGATTAGCCGCGAGTACGTCGAAAAAAGTCGCACTTGTACTGCACGCGGTTGCAACTAAATCACATACTCGGTTAATCTCAGGTTTTCAGCTATTGTAATCAGGTTTGGTTAATGTTGATTTTTTCGCTCCCCCTAATTAATTGGGGGGAGAAAATCTTCACTGCTTCGTACTGCTTACTCTTTCGCCTTTTTACATTTACTCAAAAATAACTTATCCAATTTCACTTTTTAATGAGGTTAATTATGAATAAACTTTTTGGCTACGCGATCGCTATTATTTTAGCTATTACACCTGGTCAGATAAAGGCACAAACAATAGTCCCTGCTTCGAGAAATCTAGCATTGCTGAAACTGGAAGAATCATCTGTAATGGTTGTCAAGCGCGAAGTCACTCCGGGAGTTGTCACATTCACTCGCCAAAACGGTTGCTTACTGCAAAATCCTGTCTCCAGAGATTTTCTCAATAATGGAACGACTTTAGAAACCCCGATTCGCCTAGCCGTTTCTGGAAATAGCGTTCCGCAATGGCGGAATGAATACAGAAAACCTTGGCAGTCTGCATTGACGGACTACGAAGGAAGAGAACAGAAAATGATGCTTTTCCAAATTGGTAAACATCCTTCAACTTTAATTAGAGTAGAAGAGAGTGACGGGAAAATGGTGGAAGCAGAAACCGCATGTGCTGCTACTGCTTATGAGATTTTTGGTAGCAATCTTCGGCTACTTAAAGCAATCCCAGAACAAAGGCATAACAGTCTTTCTTTATCTTTAGGGGAGAACTGGGAGTTTTTTCGTAAGTGAAAGTAATCTTTAATTTTAGTTAGGATTAAAAATGGTACTACCATATTTTAAAACTTGGTCAAAAACTGCCTGTTATACAGCAATGATGCTCGTAGCTACGACTGCAACCAATATGGTTTATTCTATCCAAAAAGCGTCTGCGGCACAAATATACTCTTACAATTTTGAGGATTTTGATACCAGCGCAAGTGTTTACCGTGACCCAAGTCTAGCATCTGAGGAAAATAAATGCCTGAACGGATTACTCAACCGACTACCTCAAACAGGAGACAAAGAAACCACTGAAGCTTGCGTTAATACTTTTGGCTATAATCCTGAGCGAAGAATCAAATCTCCTATAATGATTGTTCTCGAAATTGGTAAAAATTCACAGGAAGTTAGCACTACCTTGATTTATCAAAGCAAAAATGGTCAGACACATCAGGAACATTTTCAGGCTGTTGGCGCACGTTATCAAGAATGGAATGCGCCGTCAGGAATATATACATTAGATTATCTAAAACCCGATAGCAGCCGCTATTTTGAGCCTGCTTACGGTAATTTTTATTCCCCAAAAGGGGAGAAAGATAAAAATGGTCATCCTGTAAACATCGGATTCCACGGTCGTGAAGGCAATTTAATGGCTGGAAATGGTTCTAATGGCTGTTATCGTCATCGTGTAGCAGATATGAAAAGAATCTTAGCGGTAGTTAAAAATGTTGGTGAAGATGCAGGTTTGCCTTCTAACTGGTATGAAAACACTCTCCCGATTGCTGTCATCTCACCGCAGTATCCAAAAAATTGAGTTTAGATTACCCTCGCTACTTTCTCCCCTAGCTTAATCATCCATTTCTTCAAACATCCGCTCTAGCATATCTTCCATCATATCCTGACTTAAACTACGTAAAATTTGAGGACCACGGAGAAAATCTTTAATCGTCATTTTAGCAGAATGGAAATCTCTGACATAATCACGGATTTCGGCAATTACGGAAATTTGAGTTTCCATCTGTGCTGATAATTCGTCCATCGGATCAAAGCCATGTTTCTCAACTTTCCGAAACTCACTAACCATTTCGCCTTCGGGAGTCTTCTTAAAAGTGCGAAGTTCTCGCTTTAATGTTTCATGCTGAGCTTTCAGAAATTGATTTTGCTGCTCCAGACGAGCACATTTTCGAGTTAAATCGTCTTCGCTGTTAGTATCAATTGTTTCTCCTACCTCATGTTGCTGTTCAATTTCCAACAGTCGAGCTAAATCTCCATCTTGATATGCTTTATTAATTTCTTTCATGATCTCAGTGTGACGTACCTGAGTTTCACTATCAGTGGCTTTATCAGGATGGAAGATTTCGGCTAAACGCAAAAAGTAAGAACGGATTTTTTTTGATTCATCAGTTCTCGCCGCTGAGGGAGATTCAAATCCCGGTTGATGCTGACGGTATTCGGAAGATGAATCAAATTCATCGTCTTCCTCCTTTGATTCAAATAATTCATCAAGTTCTTGATCTTCGTCATCCTCCTGAGGGCTGATAATGCCAGCAACCTGAAGACTCAAGTAAATTTGTTGAATTTTATGCTTAGTTTGTTTACCAAGTTTTTTCCGGCTGAGGATTTCGTCGAAGAAGGTATGAATTTCCTGGTCAAGGGCTTGTAATTTTTCTCTAGTCGGGATAGTGCGATGATAAATCTGGGTCGCGATTGAGCGCATCTGTTCGACAAAGTTATCTAGTTCAGTCCGCTTTTTCTTAATTTGTTTGAGCAGGCGTTGGTGTTCTGCGTCTAATCCTTCAAGGCGGATGTGGAGTGCAGAAGGTGCTAAAGTTGTAGCAGTAGGGCGTTTAGGGGTCGGTGCTTTTCGTCGAGGCATACAATATGCTGTGAGTTAATTTAGGATGTAAGTTAACTTGCCGATAGCTGGCTATCTTACTTTACATGCAAAAAGTCTCCAAAATCCTGCCAATTAACTTGAGATTTCAAGTATCCGATATTTAAACACGGTTATTTCATTCTTCCCGAAACCGTCTGGGAATAAATTAAGAGTCTCATAGCTCAAGAAAGATTTAAGTCCATTAAAATGGACTTTAGTGATGAAATTCTTAATTTATTCCCAGGCGGACTGTGGAGGAGAGAGAATTTATCTCACACTTCTGACCAAAAAGTCTGGTTGACCACAACTTTTCTGCGATCGCTTCAAAATTTCCTGACTACAAGCATCGGGTTTACCATCTTTAGAGTAACAAAATAACACTTCTTGGAGAAATCTGCCGGAACCAGAACAAGAGGGTGCGATTCCGTCAGGCGTAAAGCCACTATTCGCACTTGCAATTGCATTTTTGAGATCGGGGATTGTGGTGCGGAAGGGTTTACGCGGATGGTCATATGCTGTAGGAACCGCAACAGAATCTTTTAACTGTTTAGCTAAGCTGAGATATTCTGTTGGGGTTTTACCGGAACAAGTACCGTGTTTTTCCCATTCGTGGTCGTAAAGTTTATCACTAGGAAACAAACCAGCGAATTGCTGCTTCACAGACGCCGATAATTTCTCCGTTGAACAATCACTCGGATAACCTTTTTGATACTGCGGCCAAAGACCGTGTAAGACAAAACCCAGCTTTCTACCTGAATTACATTGTTGCTGATCATTACCACCTTTGGTCGCGCAATAATCTGGCGACCACGATAGCGCCATCACGTAAAAATCAAATTCACCGGCTGTACCGCTATTTTGAGCAGCAGCGACATAAGGAATTGCCAAACTGGTGATGAACAAGGATGAGGCGACGAGAAATTTCTGAAGCATACTCACTTTGGCGCTGATGTAATTAAAATTACGTGATTCACATTAACCCAGTCAGGATGATAAATCAAAAGGTATATATCAACACTGTGCAATTAGGCGTATTGATTTATACGTAAACTTGTGAAATATCAGTATTTGGATAGAGAATTAGTCTGGACTGAGGGTGGAGACGATTGTAAAGAAATATGTGTTAATTTAGGGATAAGCACAAAAAAGACATTTGTGGCTGAAAAGTTTACTATTTTTCATGATCTGGGTGCTGAGCGACAATATTCCTGCTGATATAGACAGTTAATCGTTATTTAAGTTTCGTTATCCAATGGTATAGGCGCATTCAAAGGTTAAACCTGCCGGAGTGAGTCTATACGAGTAAAAATTTAACCTTGGCTTATTATTATGACTAGTAATATCTTGCAAAATGAATCCCTAGAACATTCGGCTTTAAGTGCAAAATTCAGAAGCTGGATTTGGAGTTTTGGGATTATATGTTGGCTATTTGGCATTACTGATAGAACCTTAGTTTCCTTCGCCGATGGTTCTTTATCCAGTATAGAGTTAGCTCATTTAGTTACAACTCTTTGCTTGTTTGCCAGTTGGGTATATTTAAAGCCAGAGACAAGCTTAAACAGTGGTGGTGTTGAGAGGTTACAAAGCTACCTTTTAGAGACGAAACCAAAAACGGCTGATCTAGAAGCTTGTCAAGCTTTAGAGAGAATGTCTGAGTTGCAATCGCAACATCTCATCAGTCAAGAATATATTTTGCCTTTTCCCTATCACTGCCAAATCTATCACTTGTTGAACTTAAAACATTTGGAATCAGTTCACAGTTTTAGCCTCAACAACTTAAAAATTCTCAGAGTCAGCGAATTCCAAGCAACAGCGATTGGCGCTAGAGTTAAATTTGAAACTATTTTAGATTCGCCAGTCAATGCACTGAGGATCTGGAGACAGCCGATTGTGGAAGTGGAATTAATATTGCACAATCCTTATACAGTAGAACTCTGTATTCCTGCTTACAACAACAAAACAATCAACGTCATTTTTAATGCTGTACCAACCAGCCCCACAGAACACAAGTTTTCTATAGATATCTACAGCGATTTAGATTGGCCGAGACCCATATTGCAACTCGTTTTACATTTTGCCTCTTGTTTGACACTCTTTGAAGATTTACCTTATTTAAGTAAACTGGCTGAACACAATACGCATAAGCTGTTTAACTTAAATAAATCTAATCAAGAAACAATGTGGATGCTGAGAAGATTTGTTGAACTATACGGCTCGCGCCTAGAACCTGCCCAATCTATGTTAGCCATTAATGCTGGTCAGTAATAGTTATATGAAAGTGGGTAAAGCCGTACCTTAGAGGTAGGATTTACCCTCTCAATTACCAGCACCAGTTTGTTAAATTTAAAGAGTAAGATGTGATGAGTAGTAATCAAATTTGACTAACAAAAGTCTATTGCGCTTTTCATTACTTAGCGCCATTCCAGAATTTATGTATATTTCAATAGTGCTTGGGTAAGCAGAAAAAACTCCAACTTACTTAGAGGTTTTATTGAGGTAGGATACCTAACGAATACCCTTAAACGAGCACTATTGAAGTGAGTTGAACAATCAGAATGCACTCCTTACAAAGAGTGAAAATATTCAATTGGCATAAATATGCCTTAAATCTCTACCGATCCTAGGAAGAGGATTTTGTAGTGAAAAAGATTCTTTCACGTCCTCATATCGCTGTTACTTTATCTTATGGTTGCACTCTTGTCTCCACTAAATTCGTCAGAAATTAATCAACTTTATGTCTTTGGTGATAGCCTCTCGGATGTCGGCAATGTATTCCGTGCTACAGGCAGGCAGTATCCCGCTAGTCCACCATACTTTCAAGGACGTTTTGCCAATGGTCCAGTTTGGGTAGAATATCTTGCTGACGCTTTAGCGTTAAATTCCGAACGAAACACCAACTTTGCCTGTGGTGGTGCGACCACCGGAAGTGGTAGCATTAATGGCATACCAGGTTTATTGGCGCAAGTTAATAATTTCACCAAAACGCATCAGCGGGCTAATCCTCATGCGCTGTATGTGCTTTGGGCTGGTGCTAATGATTATCTTTATGGTGCGGCGAGTACGCTGACACCAGTTGAAAATTTATCAAAGGCGATTGAGTCTCTAGCTAAAGTTGGTGCTAAAAGAATCTTGGTTGCTAACCTACCAGATTTAGGACAACTTCCAGCTTCGCGCGAGACGGGAAATTCACAGAAGTTGAGTTCAATCACCAGCGCCCACAATCTTGGCTTGGCTGAATCTGTTGACCTTCTTCAGAAGAAGTTAGTGAGTGATACTCAGCTCCACATATTTGATGTAAATGCTTTATATCGAGAAGCCATCGCCAATCCAGGGAAATTTGGCTTCACTAATGTGACTGATCGTTGTTTAAACAATCTTACTCGTTGTGAGCACCCAAATCAGTTTTTGTTCTGGGATGGTATTCATCCGACGACTGCAGGACATCGACTTTTAGCCTTATATGCCGAAAATACCGCAGTTTCCAAAGCAATAGCCGCATAAGTCAAGATTAAAGCTCTTGAAACGATCGCACTTTCCATCTGAGGACACAATACTCTTAATCATATGGAGAGCGATCGCTCTTTATTTCTTCATTCCTCTATCTATAGGCGCAGAATTCGCCCGCAACCGCAAAAATACTGTAATTATGCGTCAGCAAACTGTGACACCACAGTAAATTCTCTGTTTCCTTTCTACATCTAAAAAAGCTACAAAAGATTAGGTATTTAACCCTACCTCGTTTGGCAACACTGTTTTGTTTACCTGTTCCAGTATCTCTCCGATCGTCGGAAATGCATGTATAACTAATTACCTCTCAACACAGGCTATTTACCTGATTGGGAGGTAATGTGTTAAGTAGGCATAATTTCTAACTCTCCCTCGGTGGTGTAGCAATCCCGCGCTTGAGCAAAGTCGCCTCCAGTTCCTTAATGAATTTCCAGTCTTGCTTGAGTACATACCCATTACTAGACAAGTCTTCACCAGGATTCGACTGCAAAAAAGCAAAGCAGTCACGGAAGCGTTGCGCCTCAGCCTCAATTGGTGCATCAAAGTGACAGGGAATAATGCGATGAAAATCCCAACTTGCTACTTGATTAACCCAGTTAAGGACTTGTTGTGGTGCTTGGGGTAAGATGAGAGTCTGCAAAATTGGGGCAACAAACATACCCTGGTCTCGCAGAGCATCAAAAGACTGCTGCCAATTTTCTTGCCAGCGAAAGGGGAAAAACCCGAAATAAGCTTTTAAGGAGCGATTCGGCGACTTGAGAGCATCGCGCAACGCCGGTACTAATTTGGTCATGGAGAGCGCACTAGGACTGAAGTAAATTGCAAATAATGCAATACGTTGCCATCCCTTGCGGCGATTTACGGGATTATCCGCAATCGCTTCGCTCGCCATATCCCGCGCATGAAACAATAAAGGATATGGATCTAATTGAACAATTTCTGGTGGGTCTTCTGGTACAGATAAAACAGAATCGATTACCAGTAAAGTAGATGATTGCTTGTGGAAGAAAGCAACTTCGGCAAAAGATCCCCGTCCCAAGTTGATGTCGAGCACTGCGTAGTCAAAATCATCAGCGAAAGGAGAATGGCTACTGTCAGTGGGAAGTACCTGGGTGCGTGACTTCGGAAAACCCAGCCAACTGAGTGGCAGATTTAGCGGAAAACTCCATTGGTTTGGTGCTACAAAGACCTGTGATTGGGGAAAGCATCTGGCGAAGGGACCAACAAAAACCTTGTGCTCTAAACCCGAACTAGTAGGTAAAATAATATACTTTACATCGCAGTGAAGAGTCACCAACTCTTTAACTAAGCGGACACACTCAGGTGTCGGTGCTACAGGTGCATAGACAAATAAACCGCCTGTAGAGAGTTTGACGATGGTCATGCGAATCGGCACGACAGTATAAAGGATGCCTTGAAGTTGATCGAATGTCCAGATAGTATCTTTAACTATTTCCCGGCGAAGTGTCCGCCGCTTACCATAAGGGTAGAGCGGTACAGCCGGCCAAAACGGCCAAGACCAATCTCTGGGATGTAGCGGTTGTTGCGGTACCATCGACTTAGGTTCAGTTGGGCATCTATATTCTTATTTTACTGCTCGCTGCTCAACGTGTAGGTCTAGGATGCCGCGACATTAGTAGAAAATTTCTACCAGCGTCAGATAGACACTCATCACTACTTTACCCCGAGGATTTACCACAATTAAATGCTCTCTCGGCTTACCGTTGTACATACCTAAATACCACAGGTTATATGTATATCCGTTCTTTTTCCAGGCAGAGAGCTTTGGTGTTTTCTTGGCGATGCGGTCAATTTCTACACATTTCTTCTTGGCGTTACAGCCTTTGTAAATGTCTCCAACTCGAAAAACTGTGTAACCACCACCTTGATAAACTTTACCTGGTGGATTCTGATTCGCGCGGACAGGTGTCGAGAATAGCGGAATGGTAATTAACACTCCCAGCAGTAGCGATCGCATGTTCATCTGATTGTCTCCAGCTAAATTTGGTCACATTGTATACAGTGTGTTTATGCAACCGAGAAGAATTTTACAAGAATAATGCAAATTTTTGTAATTATGCACTGTTAACTAGTCAGTCGCCTTAATAGGAACGATAATTGTAAATTCTGTGCCTTTACCTAATTCCGAGTAAACCTCTATTTTACCCTGATGTTTTTCCACAATGATTTGCTGGGAAATTGCTAAACCTAACCCAGTCCCTTTACCCATTAACTTGGTTGTAAACAACTGCTCAAAAATCTTCGGCTTTACATCTTCAGGAATTCCCATCCCGCTATCTTGAATCTGAATTTTTACGACATCATTTAAACTAAAAGTCCGAATAGTAATTTGACTATAATTATTTTTATATTCGTGGCTTTGATGTTGGTTTGATTCTTCTATAGCATCGATAGCATTAGCTAATAAATTCATAAATACCTGATTAATTTGTCCAGGAAAACATTCAATTAGCGGTAAATTACCATATTCTTTAATCACCTTAATTTCTGGCTGATTCCCATTAGCTTTTAAGCGGTGTTTAAGAATTAAGAGTGTACTGTCTATTCCCTCATGAATATCAAATTTCACTTTTGCTGTGCTATCGACACGAGAGAAATTCCTCAAAGAAACGCTAATATCTTGAATACGTTTAGTTCCTTGTTTCATGGAATTAGTTAACGAGGGTAAATCTTCTAACAAATACTCCAAATCAATAGCTTCCGCGTGGTTTTCGATATCAATTTGTGAAGCTTCTTGCTGATATAGTCGTAAATGAGCAATCAAATCTTGCACATATTTCTCAGCGTGAATTAGATTACCATTAATAAAACAGACCGGATTATTAATTTCATGAGCAACACCAGCAACTAATTGTCCTAATGCTGACATTTTTTCACTTTGTAGTAAGTGTAATTGCGACTCATTTAAATCAGAGACAGTTTCAGTTACTAATTCTTTGAGTTTCTGCGTCAGGTGTCTCAATTTTAAATGTAAATTCACCCTAGCTACGACCTCTGCTTGCTGAAAAGGCTTGGTAATGTAATCAACGGCACCCAAAGCGAAAGCCTTGACTTTTTCGTCAACCTCTGATAAAGCTGTCATGAAAATCACGGGAATATCTTGAGTGGCGAGATTGGCTTTGAGACGGCGACAAGTTTCAAAGCCGTCGATTCCCGGCATCATTACATCTAATAAAATCAAATCTGGAGTTACAGCTTGGAGTTTAGCAAGAGCGCTTTCGCCATTTTTGGCAATTAAGACGCGAAAGCCGGCTTCCTCCAAGACTTCATACATCACTTTAATATTCGTCGGATTGTCATCCACGATCAAAATTAGAGCCTGTTCCATATCATGAAATATGCTGTACAAGTTGGAAAATAGCTTCTTCATCCATATCTGCCGCTAATTGCAACAATTTCTCTGTAAACGGCAAGTAGCGAGTATCCACTCGTTGTAATCGCAAGGCTTCTTGCTGGACACCTTTCATATCGCCGATGCGAGCAGCGCTGTATAAAATTGTCAGTTCTTCATTAGGAGGAATGCATAATTCTGTTTCTGTGTGCGTCTTCGCTTCTTCTTCCGCATAAATCCAGGAGATACCTAAATAATGCTGAAGTTGCTCAAACAGTTCTTCCGACTGGATCGGTTTTGGCAGAAAATCATTGCAACCAGCCGCATGGCTTTGTTGACGGTCAAAGCTAAAAACACTCGCAGAGGAAGCAATAATCACAGTGTTTTGAAATTCCGGAGAAGAGCGTAATTTTTGAGTTAATTCTGTACCACTCATAATTGGCATGACTAAATCGGTGATAATCAAATCTGGTTGCCATGCGATCGCATGCTCAAAACCTTGTTGACCATCTGCCGCAACTTGAACTTCAAACCCAATCGGTTCTAGAAGATTCACAATCACCGAGCAATTTTCCCAACGGTCATCGACCACCAAAATCTTTCGCCGCTCTCCTTCATAGCCGATAATATGTCTATTACTCGTTACCTCAACCCATTCCACAGATGGTAACTCGACATCAAACCAGAACTTGCTCCCAACTCCAAACTCGCTCTCCACTTGCAGTTCGCTGTCCATCTGCTGCACGATTGAAAGGCTAATAGCCAGACCCAAACCCGTTCCTTGTGCCATTCGCGTGCGATCGCCAACCTGCTCAAAAGGCAAGAAGATTTTTTCTAGCTGTTGCGGTGTCATACCAACACCTGTATCTTCGATATGGAAACGAATTTTTGAGCCAGGGATAACCAAACCGACTTTAAAAGTGACAGTACCGCGATCAGTAAACTTAATCGCATTCCCCAGTAAATTAATTAATACCTGACGCAGGCGTTTTTCATCCGCATAAACCGCAGTCGGCAATTTATTAACTGTAGAGAACAAGAAACTAATCTCCTTTTGTTCTGCGCGAACTCGGCAGATTTCAACAATGCCTTGCAAAAAAGATTCTAAGTGAAAATTATTTTCACTCAATTCTAGTTTCCGCGCTTCAATTTTGGGTTCTACCGCTTCTTTTATGGTGAATTAACACTAAAGTGCCAGGATAATAGACTGCGTAATCTAAAATTATTAAAATTGCGAAAGCCATATCCTAATCTTTTGATAAGCTTTAGTTTATTGTTTAT
>Ga0209512_1001262_pt1 | contig 32423 bp, 19 predicted proteins | sample frozenSSSSmetaG_FD_184142 | JGI IMG/M metagenome (GOLD analysis project Ga0209512, IMG submission 184142) | Glacier valley bacterial and archeal communities from Borup Fiord, Nunavut, Canada, to study Microbial Dark Matter (Phase II) -... | ecosystem: Environmental > Aquatic > Freshwater > Ice >...
GAATTAAACGTACTAATGGGACAGTGTTTAAACAGAAGAATCGATAATTTAAAAACAATGAGAGAAGAAGTAGAAGCCTGGCAACATTACCGAAACAATATGAATGCAAAAATAAACTGGCAGTTCATGACAAAAGATGCAAGGATAAAACTTAAAAAACTATATCCGTCAATCCACATGTGACATGACACTAGATAGGTTCGCCCTTGATCAGTATTTGGGTACGCACGCTGTCCTGCTTGAGGGCCAGCAATTTCTTGCGGTCTTCATCGTCCACATAAGCGCGGAACTGTTCTTCGCTGTCAAAGCGGATCAGTTGTATCTCGTCAGGCTTTTCAATACTTGCGGAACGGATAGAGCGGGAGGCAGGGGCACAACGGAATAACAATTCGCCGCCATGACGCTGGATCAGTGGAAACACGTCCTTTTCGAATTGCTCGAAGATTTTCTTCCTTCCTTTCCGCTTATAGATGAGCTGGGTGATGTAGATCATAAACAAAGTTCAAAATACCGATTATCCTGCTGATGGAATGGGACTGGCAATAGATGCAGGTAACAACCGGCTATGTATACAAAAATCATCCCAGGGCTCTCCCCTGCTGCTCACTGCCGGAATCCAGACCTCGAAGGTAGTGCCTTCTTCCAGGCTCCTTCGCGGATAATTCCCTGCTGGTTGTCTATGACCTTTATGTAAACTTCACACAACAATATTTTCGCTTTTTTGCCGTCCTGTGAGCAATTCAACCATAGAAACATCGATGCGGTAGCAAGTCAGATCAAAATGAGTTAACGACCGGTGGCTACTCCCCTTGAGCAAAATTAGACATCCAATTAATGCTAAACTGATCCGTGCAACTGACAAAATAAGCGCCCCAGAACATATTCTGCAGTTCCATCGTGACCTTTCCGCCTGAGGACAGTACAGTAAATAAACTTTTGGTTTCTTCTTTGCTGTCGGGTTCCAGATAAACATGCATGATGTTGCCGTACTGGACCATTAAGCCCATGCTTTCAGAAGCGTCGGTGGCCAGTAGAATATGACCGCCAAGGATCGGTAGTTCTGCATGAATGATCAGTTCTTTATCTGCTTCCGATAACGGAGGCATGCCTTTGGGCAGGGCGACGTTACCAAAAGATAAGTGCTGACTCTGGTTATGCTTACCTGCGCAAGTATATTTCGCTTGAAACGACAGAAGTTATTGGTTCAGTTTGTGATAGAATTTGTATGAAACCATCAGTATTCCCAAAAATATCAGCGGCAAAATTCCGGGAAAGCCAAAACCGTCAACTGCGAAGTGACTAATACTTGCAAACAAGAATATAAAAATAAAACCAGCATAAGTCAATTCTTTTATAATTTTTGGCACCTGCGGAATGATCAACATCAATGCGCCGAGTACTTTAAAAATTACCAATGCGTTGCCAAAATAAATAGGATATTGCAAATGTTTAATACCTTCTTTTGCTAATGCTGTTTGTGATGTCAAAGCAGGAATTACACCTTCCATTATAAAAACGATTGAGGTTGTAATCCAATATATTATTTTATCCTTTTTCATTGTTGTACGTTTTAAAGTGACTGGTTGTTTGTGTTAAAATTTAATATCCAATTATTGCCGAATTTATCAGTTAGGTCTCCAAATAAAGCACCCCAAAAGGTTTGATTAGGTTCAGGTTTGTGCGTTGATGAAAAATGGGCACGCCACTACCCATTGCTGTTGGATTGACAAATAGATGTAATTCATCAATAAGGTTTCCTTTAACAAATTCAGCACCACCATAAACGATCATATCATTCCCGTGTAGGTTTTTAAGATTATTGATTTCTTCTACAAGATTGCCTTTTTCTAAAATAGTATGATCCCCTATTGATTTGTAAATGGTCCCAGTAAAAACAATTTTTGGTGTGGTGGAAAATTTAGCTGCCGTGTCAACTCCGCTTCTTTTGTATTTTTAGCAACATTTTCCAAATATGGAATAAATCATTCTGCTAGTTTTCTACCTAATAGAATGGTGTCAACTGGTTCAGTAATTTCTTTGACAAACTTATTAAATCTTCAGACCAAAGGAAATGCATTCAATCCATTTCTCCCTTTGTTCCTGCAATGAATCCATCCATGGTGATTTGCACCTGTAATTTTAGTTTTTTCATTTTTATGTATTCTCAATGATTAAGAATACAAAAGTGCGGTAACGTATAGAAATAAGAGTTACGTAAAATGACAACAAAAGGGTGATTTACGTCAAACTTTGATATGTTTGCTATAAGGATTAAAGATTAAAAAAATGAAAAAAGTAAGTATTCTTGTTCCTGAAAGTTCGGTTTTGCAATCCATAGCCGACCCTCAATATTTGTTTTCCGCAGTTAATCAATTTATGATTGTGTCGGGCAAAAAGCCATTGTTTGATGTGCAACTGGTTGGCTTGAAAAAACAAATAAAACTTAATGATGGTTTGTATGCTGTCAATACTTCTCAACTACTTAAAGATGTTGAACAAACGGATTTAGTGGTGATACCTGCGTTGTTTGGCAACATGAAAAATGCAATTGCTCGAAACCAACAACTTTTACCCTGGATAAATGATCAATATAACAAAGGTGCAGAAGTTGCTTCCCTTTGTGTTGGTGCTTTTTTGTTGGCTTCTACCGGACTACTCAATGGCAAAAAATGCTCTACACATTGGGGATTTCAAAATGAGTTTCGTGAAATGTTTCCCGGTGTAGAAGTAATTGATGGAAGTATTATTACTGAAGAGCACCGGATTTATTCAAGCGGTGGTGCAAATTCGTACTGGAATTTATTACTTTATCTGGTGGAGAAATACACCGACAGGCAAACGGCAATTTTAGCTTCCAAATATTTTGCTATTGATATAGATAGAGAAAGTCAGTCGGCATTTGCATTGTTTAAAGGGCAAAAAAATCATAATGATGATGCCATAAAGCAAGTACAAGAATTTATAGAAAATAATATTCAGGGAAAAATCACAACTGATGAATTGGCAAATTTGGTTTCATTAGGCAGACGAAGTTTCGAAAGACGATTCAAAGTTGCTACCAATAATTCTGTCTTGCAATACATTAACAGAGTAAAAATCGAATCTGCTAAACGTAGTTTTGAATCAAGCAGACAAAATATTAATGAAGTGATGTACGATGTTGGTTATAGTGATACTAAAGCATTTCGTACTATTTTCAAAAAAATAACAGGACTTACACCTGTTGAATATCGTAACAAATACAACAAAATGGCTGTCCTGTAATATTTATCATTTATTTCCGTTCAGTTGTTTGTAGGGTATCTATCAAAATTCCGTCTAAAATTCTCAGCTTAACAATTTGGTGATTTTTAGCGCTGGATAGATTTTCGCAAGCCTAAACATTTGTGTTATAGACAGCTGCTTTCTAGACTATTTTTCAAATATTCCAATCCCAGCAAAGTGTGGCGGTTCATGCACAGGAACTACAGTAATAATCCTGCAACAGCCCTCATGGAGCCTGCAATACCGTCTATGTATTTATACCTGGTGCAATGATCTCAGCAATTTGGCAAGCTGTTCCTGCCGGGTCGGACGGTATGGTTCATCCCATAATTGCAATAAATAAAAACTCAGTTGCCGATTCAGTGCGGTGATGGCCAGTGTCTGCAAAGGTTTATCAATGCAGCCTTCCAGGTACAATTGTCCAAAAGCAGTGGCCACGATAGCCGCATCCATACCTGACAGGAATGTGCTGCCCAGTTCTTGTGCATGGCAATAATCCAGGATCATTTCCGGCTCTGTTGTATGCAGGTCAAATGGAGGGTATCCCCAGGAGCCGAAATGCTTTTCCAGGAATGCGAGTGGATCGTCCGCTGGATGGTCGGGTCTCCACCGGGCAAATTCCGCAAAGGTATCCGAAGCGTCGTCACTGCCGAAAGGACCGCTTTCTGCTATTTGAGAATAATAAAATTCCTCTGCCATTATCTCTTGGGCCCGGGGGTGGGCCAGATCAAAACTGGGAGAATCGTTCATGATGGGTCAAAAATACATCATGTGTAAAAGATGCGGGGTGTTATTATAACCAGGCACCCGGAACATATAGTTTCTTTGTAACTTGTTTTAAAACAAACATTTTCTTAAAAGAAATAATATTCTGCCTGCAAACAGAACGTTTTATACTAAAAACTCATTCATATTCTCTGGCGTGATGACATGTGTTGATGTTCCAGGGTAACCATTTAAAAATGCAGAGGGTATTTTTACTTTAACTTTAGGATTCCATTTAAATTCATAAGCGTTCATCTTGCCATTTCGTTCTTCAATATAATCTATCTCCTGCTGCGCATGCGTTCTCCAGAAATACTGGTTCGCATTGATCCGTTGGTATGCCAACAATTTCACCCGTTCACTCATCATAAAATTTTCCCACAGTCCACCAATATCATCTCGTAAACCTGCAGGACTAAATTGATTAATTACTGCATTCCTTAATCCGTTATCATGAAAGTATATCTTCCTGCTTTTTTTTAATTCGTTCCTCAAATTCCTGCTGAGTGAACCAATCCTGAAAATAATAAATGCCTTCTCCAGAAGGTCAATATATTTTTCTGTTGTCTGATTATCTAATCCGGATATCTGACCTAACTCATGATAAGATACTTCGTTGCCGATCTGGAATGCCAGCGCCTGTAACAATTTTTCCATCCTATCAGGCTTCTGTATTCTCTCCCAGGTCAAAATATCTTTATATAAATAACTGCTCACCAGCTCCTTTAATCTTTCTTCTTCTTCCCCGGGATGCAATACCACTTCCGGGTAGTAACCGAAAATCAACCTGTGGTTCAACAATCTTTTTTCTTCCAGAAAATTGTTTTTCTTAACCATCTCGCTAAATGAAAAAGGATATAAATGGTATTCCCATTTTCTTCCCGTCAATGGTTCATTAATACTGTTGGCAAGTTCAAATGCCGATGAGCCGGTGGCTATAACTTTTACTGTTTTGATATTATCAACAACCAGTTTAATACACAGACCGATGTTCTTTATCCGCTGGGCTTCATCGATCACCCATGTTCGCGCATTACCTACAACAGATTTCAATTGGGTTGATGTCGGATTTTCCAACAATGAGCGCACATCGGCATCATCGCCATTCATCCATAATACAGGCTCCTTAAATTTGGGCGACAATTGACTTAAAAGGGTGCTTTTACCCACCTGTCGTGGACCAAGCAATATTATTGCTTTATCATCAGTAAGTTTGGACTCAATGGAATCAGAAATGTTTCTAAGAATCATTAATATTGCGATTGCATTCGCAAATTTAATATAAATATTGCGATTGTATTCGCAATATTTAATATTCTAACCAGCTTCGATCATTTTATGGATGGCAGCCCGACTCCCAGACTGCATGGCATAATCCTTTTCAAGGTCAGGCAACAGGTAGTTCCATGCTTTTGTAGTTCGGTCATTTTCTAACTGCTGCAACTAAAATTCCAAGATAGGTCGTCAGCAACCTATTACAATGCTGCCTACTGTATACAATACAAAAGTCAAGATCTGGTGATTGCTCATCAGCTGTACGTTTTAAAAAGAAAAGAAGAAAAAGTGGTATAACCACCACCACAAAAACCGGTAACCATAAACCGCCAGTTTAAGGCATGCGTCTCTAATCATTCTGTAAAAAAATCATAAAACCAATAAGAGAGCAAAAGGTCAGACAAGTGAAAATGTACAGTCGTTAAGGAAGCTGACCTCTAAACTACCAGTCAGAGTAAAATGTATTTCGCCGATGAGCTTTCATTTTCCTTCCAGCCACACCACCTTCTGCTGGGACTGATGCGCGGCACTAATAATCGAAGCATAGAGTTCCGGCCTCCTTGCCTGCCGGTAACGATAACCACCTGCAAGCGATAATTTCTCTGGTATAAGCAATGAAAGCGCGAAGCCATCTCCCAAAATTCGGCACTCATCCAGGATATCGCCGAAAGGATCGAGAACCATCGAGCAGCCATTCTTCAGTTGGTCGTCATCCATTCCGATCGCGTTGGCAAACACGACGTACACGCCGTTATCGTACGCGCGGGCAGGCAGCCATTTCATCAGCCACTCCCTTCCCTTTAGACCATCGAATTCGTGTCTGAGCGACGTCGGATCGGCGTGGCGGTTCACCCAGAGCTCCGGGGCGACAAACCCTGCGCCGGGTCGCGTGGACGGCGTACACATCGTCACATGCGGCATAAAGATAATTTCGGCACCCAATAGCGCGGTCGCCCGCACGTTTTCCACGATGTTATTGTCGTAACAGATCAGTATCCCGCATCGCCATCCGAGCAAGTCAAACACCACGTATTCGTTGCCCGGTGTGATATCGGGATGAATGAAGGGATGCAGCTTGCGGTATTTGGCGATCAGGCCCTCACTACTCACACATACGTAACACTTGAAAAGGCGACCATCGGTATCGCGCTCAAAGAGACCCGCCAGCACCACGATGTCATGCGTCTTTGCAATACGGATCAGCTCATGAACACTCGGCCCATCCGGCACCGTTTCCGCAACATCGAGCAATTGCTCCTGGGACAATTTCCTTGCAAACGCATAGCCCGTTACCGAGCACTCATGAAAGGCAATGACCTGCGCCCCTTTCCGGGCGGCGTCCCCTGACAGCTGGTCTATCACCGAAAGATTATAAACTTTATCATTGTTGCGGTGTTCAAATTGTGCTGAAGCAATCCGTAGCGGTTCCATAAAATAAATATTAAGATGAGACAAACGGTTGTGCCACAAAAGTAAATATTCTTTCGAAGTTTGAGTAAGCTGAGATTAAGAGTTATTATTTTTTTATCTACTTAAAATAGACTTTATTTTAAATAACAAAAAGGCAATCACACTAATAGCATAAATAAATCAACAATCCCTATTCTGCAAATAGGGTACATCATACAACCAGCTGATTCAAATATAAAAATAGGCAAGATAAAAAAATGAACAATACCAATCAGTCCGTGGTAAAAGTGTATGGTTGCCAAGGCCATTCCAATAGTCGTATGCTTCCTATATTTCATCTTCCAGCATAAGTGTAAATGGCTTTTACTTTCTTATCTTCTGCCACCCGGATATAATCATATAATAAAGATCCCGCCAGTCCCAGACCTATAGAAATCATTACAAAAACTAATTACAGGTCCAGGTACTATCAACAGACCGGATATAAAACTAAACCTGTAATTAATTTTAATTTAAATGTTCCACCAATAGGTCCATTTCAGAACCAGCTGCCGGTTTTTGGCAGTGAACGGAGAGGGTTCAGAATTGCTCCCGTAGACGATGAAAAGATCGGACGCCGGCTTGTAGCGCCATTGCAGCCGCGTATTGATATTTATATTTTTAATCTGCTGGTTGTACTGTACAAAAGTAGTAAAGTAAAGGGTGTTGGTAAAAGTGACATCTACCCTCGGGCCAACCAGCCAGAAAGTATATTTCCCATATGGCGCCGGAAGGCGGAGATCAGCATAGGTGGCGTTAAGGGCAATATTCACAAAGGGTTGAAACCGATACCCTAATTGCGCAGTGCCGCTCATGCGCTTTCCCTTGTCGTAATATCCGCCATAAGTTGCATCGAGTAGATAAGTCAGCACACTCTGCGGTTTGGACACCAGTTGAATGTCAAGCGTGTTCCAGCGGTTCATAAAACCAGCCGGCAAACTGACAGCGCCTGTGTTAGTAGGGTCAAAAGGCTTGAGCAGCTTCACATAGTCATTAATTCCGTTAACCGTCAGCACGCTCTTGCTGCGAAACGTAAGAATAAAGGACAGAATACTTTCATTATCTGTCCGCTTAAAATTTTCATTAAAATAATAATTGGAGGAAAACTGGAGACCATAACTGAGAACAGGACCGCTTTTCGGAAAAAAATTATGGAGCATGAGCGGGCTCATCTTCTGGTAACCATTGCGGGGCACATAGCCCGTTTCTGCAAAATAATTTTTCCCTACATATTCATGCTGTAAATAAATGGTCCAGTATTTACTGAGGTATTGCAAATGACCTGCAACAACCTCGTCCCGGGTTTTTATTTGAGGGGTGAAAGATTTCAGGGCGAGAAATTTTCCGGTCCACTGGTTATTTGAAGAGGCCAGGTTGTATTCCAGGCCTGCGGTCCGGTTATATTCGTTTGCGCCACCGGGTGAGTGCCAGGACCCGGTAGCCTGCTTGTTTACCACCATTATTCCGATGTTGGACCGGGAAAAAATCCGGCGCTGGAGGGTTAGCACGCCAAAATTCTGAGCAGCCACATTGCTTACATTTGAGTGCCCGGTCTGGATATCCATTAAGCCCACCCGCCAGTCTTTATTGATCTTGCCCGTGAGGCGCGTTCCCATTTGTATAGACGCATTCAAGCCGATGCGCCGGGAAAAAAAAGGCCGGATGTCCGCATATCCGAAATTGTTGAACAGGTCTCCGTTTTCCAGAAAGAACTGCCGCTTTTCAGGAAAGAACAATTCATACCTGTCGAGGTTGATGACCTGCTGGTCCACATCTACCTGCGAAAAATCGGGATTCACCGTAAGGTCGAGGCTGAGTGAGGAAGTAAGCGATACTTTCGCATCGCCGCCGATATGTGCACGGTAATCGGGGCCGGTTTTATTGATATAATCCTTTGCCACAGAACTTGTCGCATAGGGAATAATGGAAATATTGGTTCCCGCCTCTGGTGGGGGAGCGTCCCAAACCAGTGTGCCGGTGTATGCCAGAGAGGCCGTCGGAAATTGCCGCGGAACAGGGGCCCAGCTGGATTTTTCAGTGGTCTTCAGGTCGTTACGGCTGAAGTTAATGCCCCATTGGGTGATACCTTTTTTATAACGGATGCTTTTGAAGGGAATAGCGGCTTCCCATATCCATTTGCTGCTGTCATGCGTTATGGCGGAGACCCACCTGTTGTCCCAGCTAAGGTCCACCTTGCCGCCTTCATACATGCTGCCGTCCCATTGTGCGCCCGCAGCATTTGCGCCAAATGTGAAACCGTCGGTGCGGGCATCGAACGGATCGATGAAGAAAATAAAATTATCGTTTTTCTGAAAGCTGAAATCTCTTTTCAGCGATTCCACCATATAGGGCCCGCGCAATTTATTGTAGCAGATGGTCAGAATATACAGGTTCTTGTCATCATAGGTCATGCGCACCCGGGTGGTCACCCCTGCTTTGCCTGTATCCATGGGAAGCACCATATAAAAATCACTGGTGGAGTCGGCTTGCAGCCAACCCGGTTCATTCATTTGTCCGTCGATGACAACAGGAGAGGTAGCCTTGTGAATATGATATTCGAATAAGGCATTCTTTTTCTGACCATACACGGCAGACAACAGTATGGGGCAAGAGAAAAACAGGAAGCGCAGTAATGAAATCAAAAGAAAACGTATTTTAAATATGGATATTAAAGGTACATAGCAGAATTGCAGACACTGATAATATTTATGCCGGCACACAACCAGACAACTCCACTGCATATTTCCTGGGAGGCAGTACCTTCGATACACTTTCCATTGGAAATTAAACCATTCCCGGTTAGGATGAATAAATCCTATCGTGTAATATGAGAAGGTGTTGATTTATTTTACATGCTATGCAAAAACACTTAGGGCAAATCAGGAGACCTGGCATAAGATAAAGCTGTGCACATTATCCATACGGGAACACAAATAATGACTTTACCGTATCTGATTTAATCTGGTAAGGCAAAGGTAATTATACGTCCCGCATTCGACTCTTTATCACCGGCAACAGAGACGGCAATATATTGTTTTCCGTTACTCATAAATGTACACGGAGTGGAACTTGAAAAGGATGGCAAGGCATATTCCCAAAGTAATTCACCTGTATCCTTATCATAAGCAGAAAATTTCCTATCCTGCCCGCCCCCAAGGAATACCAATCCGCCCGCTGTAACAATCGGCCCGGGCGATCCCGCTGATCCTGTTAGCGGCTGACCTTTTTTCTGCAGTTTTTCATCGTTTCCGGCGGGCACCTTCCACGCATATTCACCGGTTGAAAGATTGATTGCATGGAGTGTTCCCCAGGGTGGCTTTATTGCCGGCCTGCCATCCATATCCTGCATTTGAGAATAAGCTACTGTGTTTAAATAGATCGTTGCAGTATCTTTTCTATGATTGGTTTCACCTGCATCAATATTAGATGAAAGATTATTCTGAATCTCAGCCAGATCCGCTTCCTGCTGTGAATTCTTTCCGTCTCTTTTATCAAATAAGAAATCAACGATGGCTTTCTCTTTTCCATTAAGTATCCGTGCGAAAGGCGGCATTTTTCCACCACCTTCTCTAACCCGCAGCAATGCCTGATCTTCCGTCATCCTGTTTTTTACGCCAACAAGTGAAGGGTATAATGGCTCGAGTCCTGACCTGTCTGCTTTATGGCAGGCAGAACAATAAGTATTATACAGGTCTTTCCCGTTTGCCTTAGAGTTATCTTTCTGCGACAACCTGGTATTATCGATTTTCATCAGCATATCTATTTCAGGAGAATCATTTGATTTTAGAAAGATCAGCTCCGATTCAGGGTCGTATGCGGCGCCACCCCATTCGGATCCACCTATTGTTCCGGGAAAGTTGATTGTGCCTTTGATACTTGGAGGTGTAAATAATCCTTCATACCTCGACCTTCTGAACAGCGCCACCAGTGAATCATGCGATTCAGGCGAATAATCAGCCAGATCGTTTTCTGTCAATAGCTGGCGGGCATAGGGCTTCGGTTTAACAGGGTATGGTTGCGTTGGCCACGTTTCTTCGCCAGGCACGTCCGATTGCGGAACAGGTCTTTCTTCTATCGGAAACAATGGTTCGCCGGTTTCACGATTGAACACATAAAGAAATCCAATTTTTGAGCATTGGGCAACCGCATCGATCTTTTTTCCATTTCTCGTTATGGTAACTAAGTTAGGCGGCGCCGGCAGATCATAGTCCCACAGGTCATGATGTATGGTTTGAAAATGCCAGATGTGTTTTCCCGTTGCGGCATCAAGCGCAATTACACAATTACCAAATAAATTTTTTCCTTTTCTATCCGCCCCATAAAAATCATAGGCAGGTGAACCTGTGGCAAGAAAAACCATTCCTCTTTTTTCGTCAACGCTCATTCCACCCCAATCATTATTGCCGCCGGAATATTTCCATGCATTTTTTGGCCAGGTTTCATATCCGATTTCACCGGGCAGCGGAATGGTATGAAACGTCCAGACCAGCTTCCCGCTTCTTACATTGTATGCTCTTACATAACCGGGTTGCGCCCCATATAATTCAGAAACTTCATTACCGATTATGATCAGATCCTTATAGATAATCCCTGGTGATGTGGGTTTAATTGATATGCGTTTTGGATTATCCCTTATACCCACATTCATGCTCACTTTGCCACTGTCCCCGAATGCCATTATAGGTAAGCCCGTTTCAGCATTTAATGCAAATAAATTATCGCCTCCTGTAAAAAGGATTCGTTTATCATTTCCGTCTTCCCAATACGTTACCCCACGAAAGGACCCGCCCCCTTTTCCGCCATAATAAGGATCGAAGCCCCAGATCTTTTTGCCTGTGGTTGCATTAATGGCATATATTCTGTGTCTTGCAGATGCGGTGTACATCACTTCATTAATAATGATCGGATTGCACTGACTGCCATTGAACCTGGATCCTGCTAAAGCATCATCGGGGAAAAATGTCCATGCCGGCTTAAGCTGTTTTACATTGTTCTTATTAATTTGTCTGAGCGCGGAATAATTGCTGCTGGCAGCGTCCGATTTATAACTGCCCCACGAACGGTCGCTGTGTTTGCAGGAACCAAGAATGAAAAAGGAGAACAACAGAAATAAAATACGATAGGGTCGATTGCTAATTAAAGAAATGATTGTCATAAATATTGCACCAGTCTTTACCATCTGAATAATTATTTTAACAGGTTCCGGACATATTCCACCAGTTCTGGGTTTCCTGGAACAGGATCTATGTTTTCCGGAAGTTTTCTGAGATACCATTTCATGTTCCAGGTAGATGAATGTTTCGGCATTATAGATATATAAGCTCCCTGGTGCTCTATTTCAACATAGCTTTTACCGGGAATCTCTTTATTCGCGTACAATTCCACTTCACCTTCCCGTGGTGCGGATGCTCCGGGAGGAACATCAGGAAAACTTTTTACAAGGATAATATCACCGTTGACCTGCGCAAACCATCCTTCGCTTCCGTCAGTGTACAATTGCGTATCACCTTTGGATGGTATAGAATCATGATTGTAGGTGTACCAGCAGATTCCATCTCTATCCATGGTTGATGAAATCAGACCCCCCCTTTTATCACCTTTACCAAGCGGAAAAAATGAAAAGCCTCCGGGATGTACCCTGGTTACTTCCCATGCCGCCACCTTTCTGACAGAATCCGATTGGTTACTGATCACGTACTTCAGGTTATAATTATTCTTTAATTTATTCGCGGAAAATAATTTAGTAACGGCTAGTCCGGTTTTCGGATCCCTGCGTCCTGTCATTTTCAACTCATTATTTTTGGCCTTGGCAAGATAAGGTTGATTGTCCCATTCCTTTGGTGGCGGCCAGTTCCAATCGCTTTGCGGGCTTGGCCAGAACGTAGACCCCCAGTTGAAAGCATTGACTGCGCTATCTGTCAAAAAATTTTTGGTTCCCATATTCAGAGCTGTTATTCTTCCTCCGTTTAATGGATCTATTTCCAGATACTGGTCCTGTAATCTGATCACAAATATGCCGCCATTCTTTACCAATGCTGCATCCTGCGCTTTACAGGTCGCATAAAAAAACAAGTAAAAGACAATTGCTGATCTTTTGAAATACATATTCCTTTATTTAGTTCAATTCGTTCGCTGTATCATTTGCGGGTTGCTTGTGGCTGTTGGAAAACCAAAATCAATAAAGAATTATTATAAATTCCATTTGCGATTTTTATAGTCAATGGTTGTCTGTATATCTTAAGTTGATAAGCGTTGTTTCTAATTCCATCAGGCTGTGGCAAACGGAATGCGAATTAAATTGCTGGCAATTTCTGGGGATGGATTACAATTTCAATTAATCTCGGCAATCTACAAAACTTTAGTATAAAAAAATATCAACTGGCAGTAAAATACGTTTCGCACACGGTAGAAAAATATTATATTTTTTTCACTTCCTTTCGACGATCTCGCGGTACATACTGAGTATGGCCAGTGGAAATTGCTCCGGCCATCTAACAATAAATAAACTGCTAATTATCTTGAATCAGAACCAAAACTACGTTATGGAAAAAGCTCATGTTCGTAATTGCAAGGCAATTTGGGTACGCCGGAACGTTTTCTACATTACCGGTATCTTATTAACTCTCAGTGTAAATGTTTTTGCAAAGCCTGTTAATTACCCCGGTCCGGAAAATCCGGTTACCGTATTTAAAGCTCCGTTCGCGGCACCAATCACTGGTACTGTTACCGGTCCCGATGGCGTTCCCATTCAAGGTGTCAATGTCCTTATTAAAGGAACAACGGCCGGCACGTCAACGAACGAAAATGGACAATTTAGCATCAATGCAAGTGCGGGCCAGGTACTGGTGATCAGCTCGGTTGGTTTTGCTACCCAGGAGATAACGTTGGGATCAGAAACATCCCTTCAAATAAAACTGGCTGGTGAAAACAAATCACTGAACGAAGTGATTGTCACGGCGCTAGGTATCAGAAAATCGGTTAAAGGATTAACCTACTCTGCCCAAAGTATAAGAGGTGACAAGCTGAACAAGGCCAAAGAAACAAACGTAATTAATTCTTTACAGGGAAAAGTTGCTGGTGTTACAATCACCAAAGATGCAACAGGCCCGGGCGGGGATTCAAAAGTGATTATCCGTGGTAACCGTTCCATTACCAACAGCAATGAACCGCTGTATGTCATTGATGGCGTGCCTTTGAGCGGTAATGTGGGAATGCTGAGCTCTGATGATATCGAGAGTATGACCGTTCTTAAAGGAGCATCCGCCGCCGCACTGTACGGTAGCCAGGGGCAAAATGGCGCTATTATCATCACTAGTAAAAGAGGCAAGGCCGGTGGAACAAGCGTAAATTATATCGGCGGTATCACCGTCGATCAGGCGGCAGTGCTGCCGGGTCTTCAGTCCAAATATGGACAGGGAGATGCAGGTGTCTACAATGCAGCATCTGAACATAGCTGGGGACCGAAAATTACAGGCCAGGGAGTAAAATTATGGAATGGCGACTCAGTTGCCATGCAGGCCCAGCCGGACAGACTGAAAAAGTTTTTCAGAAATGCGTCAACTGTTACTAACTCAGTGATCGTAACAGGTGGCAACGATAAAACCCAAACTTTTTTCTCTTACGGCAACACTTCTGCACAAGGAATTTTGCGTAACAATGATCTCGTAAGGCACAATCTTGATCTGAAAATCACCAATCAGATCACCTCAAAACTATCTTTCTTCTCAAAGCTGAGTTATATATATGAAAAAGTGGATAATCGCGTTGTGCCAGGTGATGCGGGTACCTATACACTTCCTTCTATATACCGTGCACCGGTAACTATTCCGCTCAGTGAAATGCAGAAATATAATTACCTCGACGAAACCGGTACAGAAAAACAGAGCTACTGGAATCCCGGTTCATCCGTTCAGGTAAATCCTTACTGGGGACTGAACAGGGTCTTATATTTCCAAAAGAGAGAACGTATAATCGGATTGATCTCTGCTAAATATGAGTTTACTGACTGGTTAAACCTCCAGCTTCGCGGAAGCATCGATAAAACCATATTAAACGCAGATCGCAAGGTGTTTAATGACAGCTATTTCAGCTCGGTTGGATCTGATTACGAAATGGCCGAAACAAGGAACCAGGGAAGTAACATTGATGCGTTATTGTCGTTCAATCACTCTCTGTCAAAGAATTTTAATCTCTCCGGAAATATTGGCGCATCATTGCAGGAAAGCCGCTATGAAGCTACCAGCCAGCAGGCAAACGGTTTGAATAAAGCGAATTTCTTTTTCATGGGAAATGCAAAAAGTGCAGTTGCCCTCAATTCTTACGGAAGAACACCACAAGTACAATCCCTTTATGCCACCGCAACTGTATCTTATAAAGAATACCTGTATGTGGATGTGACAGCAAGAAATGACTGGTCATCGGCACTACCGAAAGGCAGTCAGTCTTACTTCTACCCATCAATTGGGTTATCGGCGATAGTATCTGAAATGGTGAAGTTGCCATCATGGGTCAATTATGGAAAAGTCAGGGTTACTTCCGCAAGCTCAGGTTTCGGCGGGACGGAATATCTCGACCGCAATTATTATACTGTAGGTTCTGGCGGCTCAATTACGACACCAGGTATTAAGTCATTAGGAAATTACAAACCGGAATTAACAAAATCATTCGAGACCGGCCTGGACTGGCGGTTTTTCAATAATAGGTTTGGATTTGATTTTACTTACTACAACACAAGGACCAAAGACCAGTTGTTGCTGATCGGTATACCACAAGCAACGCTGTTTGATCAGAAATACATTAATGCGGGTTTGATACAGAATAAAGGCATAGAAGTGGCAGCTGATTACTCTCCTGTTAAAACAAAGAACTTTACCTGGACACTGGCAGGAAACTTTTCCAAAAACAAGAATAAGGTTAAATCGTTAACCCAATTAATGAAGTCTGTAATTATTGGCGCCGGTGATGCTGTTTATCTGATCAAAGTTGATGAAGGCAAAAGCTTTGGTGACGTATTCGTCAGGGGATGGCAAAAAAATGCAGATGGCAAACATATTGTTGATGCGGAGGGAACGCCAATTTTAACCAATGGCCTGAACGCATATGTCGGTAATTACAATCCGGACTGGATGGCCGGATTATCCAGTACATTCACTTACAAAAATTTCTCTTTAAGTTTTCTGATAGATCACAGGCAGGGAGGAGTTGTTATTTCAGGCACCCAGGCTCTGATAGATGCAGACGGACATTCTACAGCGTCATTGCGGGGCCGCGAAACGGGAGGAATCATACTTGATGCTGTTACAGAGAGCGGATCCAAAAATACCCAGGCTATCGAATCGCAGAAGTATTTTGGTGGGATCGGCGGTCGTTATCCGATTGCTGAGTTTTATAGTTACGCAGCAACAAACACACGTCTCAGGGAACTGGTTTTTACCTACACTATTCCTGCAAAAACATTGATCAGAACAAAGTTCATCAAACGTGCTGAAGTGTCTGTAGTTGGAAGAAACCTGTTCTTTTTCGATCGTACTGCACCTATCGATCCGGAAGTTACAAGGGGAGTGAATGGTGGCGGTTTGGAATATGCGGCGCTTCCTTCAACACGTAACTATGGTTTAAACCTTAATGTATCATTCTGATAAACAGTAATAAAATGAATTATAGAAAATTATTACCGGTACGGATTTTCAGCATTGCTCTGTTCTCATCGTTTATCATGTCGGGTTGTACCAAGCGTTATGGTGAAATCAATACCGATCCAACAAGGATAACTACACTGGCGAATGCCGATATTAAGGGATTATTTACCCGGGCAGAATATATGGCAATGTATTCCGGTAACGGATCGGCGGAGTACCAGTACGCCCAGGGATTTGTTGCCGACCTGTATTGCCAGTATTCTGCGATCACTGCAACATTCGATCCAACAGACCGGTATAATATCGTGCAGGAATGGTTGCAGGAACAATGGATCGGAACCTTCCGTGCAATGGCGCCATTGCAAAATATTTTGAAAGTAACGACCACTCCTGAAACGAAATCCCTGAATGCCATTGCCCGCATCTGGAAAGTGTGGACCATTCATCGGGCCACTGACTATTACGGACCAATGCCTTATTCGAAAATCGGCTTTGACACCACTTCTATTAGTTACGATAAACAGGAAGACATTTATCATGATCTCTTTAAAGAGTTGAATGAAGCGCTCGCAGACCTTCAGGCAAATATTGACCAGGTTTCTTATGGACCGTCGGATGTTATTTTCGCTGGTGCGAATGATAAGTGGTTAAAATTTGGCAATACACTCCGTTTGCGCCTTGCGATGCGTGTTTCAAATATCGAACCTGGTCTTGCAAAAACAGAAGCTGAACTTTCTGTGGCAAATGGCGTGATGGACGATGTTTCTGATGACGCATACCTGGTTTCATCTGCTGTAAATTATAACGGCTTTAATCGGCAGTCCAGCTGGAACGAATTCAGAATGAGCGCTGCCATGCAAAGTATGCTGGTAGGATACAACGATCCAAGACTTCCAAAATTTTGGTCCCCTTCAGTAAATACCGGTGAATATAAGGGTGTCAGAAACGGGATGAACGTCGCCGAGATAGTCAGTGATGTAAATTCGCCTGATAATAATTCTGGTGTAAGCACTCCGTTATTGGATATAAATCAGGCAGTAACGCCGTCTACTGTAATGCATAGTGCTGAAGCATATTTTCTTCGCGCAGAAGGCGTATTAAATGGCTGGAACATGGGCACAGGAACTGTCGGTGAATTTTATGCAAAAGGAATTGAAATGTCTATGCATACATGGGGTATCACTGATGCGACTGTAATCAATGATTACATTAATAGTACAAACGTGCCGGTTGCCCTTGGGGATATCTATAACACGCCAGCGGTAACGGATATACCTATTAAGCTCATGACCGATCCGGAAAAGCAGCGTGAACAGATTATTACACAGAAATGGATATCACTGTTCCCCGAAGGTCATGAAGCGTGGGCGGAGCACCGCAGATCAGGGTATCCTAAATTATACCCGCTGTTGCATTCGGATAACCCTGATGCACCGGTTGGCACCGAAATTAAACGTGTTCCCTTTGTAAATTATGACAGAGACAGAAATGGTGCGGCAGTTGATGCTGCGGCGGCACTGCTGGGTGGACCGGATAAAATTTCTACACGGTTGTGGTGGGATGTAAACTAATTGGCAAATGTCAGATATTGCTAATAGCGCTGTTCAAATTACCCTCCGATATTCTTACTTATAAAAGTTCTGGAAATGAACAAAAACTAATTTAAATTATAAAATTCAAATAAAACACATTTTTTTAGGCTTGCATTCCGCGTACCTGCGATAAAAAATAGTTCTGTTTATTCACTTCCCTTTTCAAATTTCAGGGTACATTGAGAAGGAAACGAGCATAATTTGTATGACATCTGCTTCATTGCGAGCTTCACTGGAAAAGTACCTCGAAGGAACCATTTCGAAAGAAGAGTTCTTAGAGATCTGGAAAACGCTTCAGGACCCACGGCATAATAACCAATGGTTTAGTGTAATTGATAGTACACTGTCCGATGAAGAACTCCATCAGTTGTCCGATCCGGACAGTGCAAAACAAGCGCTCCTTGAAATTAAAGCGAAGCTGCGGATTGAGCAGAATTCTCCCACTTTTCATACCGGTCTGCGCGCATGGAAAGCGGTGGCTGCGATCCTGGTGATCATCGGTGCCTCATTAGCAGGTGTGATATATCTGACAGGAAAGAAAAAGGAGACAGCGATAGTGCAGACAGTGAATGCAGATAGACCTGGAAAGTCAAAAACCCAAAGGGTATTGCTTACTTTGGCAGATGGAACTACACTTGATCCTGATAGTTTGCAAAACGGATCCATTGTTAATCTGGGAATGGCCAGGTTGGTCAAACTTGCAAATGGCCAACTTAAGTATGACCCGTTAATAGCACATAAGTCAGAGCACGCGGCCATTGGTTATAACACAATGTCTACCCCAGCGGGGAAGCAATACCAACTCATCCTGCCTGATGGTTCAAAAGTGTGGCTGAATGCCCAGACGACAATCGTTTATCCGGTGGTCTTTAATAGTAATAAAAGAATGGTAAAGGTTTCTGGAGAAGCTTATTTTGAAATCAGTGCTGATAAATCCAAACCTTTCGAGGTTCAGGCTGGCAATATCCAGGTTGAAGTGCTGGGAACCCATTTTAATGTAAATGCGTATCCAAACGAAGAAAATACAAAAACAAGCCTGCTGGAAGGTTCAGTTAAGATTAATAATCATATTCTTAAGCCTGGCCAGGCATACGTGAATGGAAAACTTTTCAAAACGGATGTTTATCAGGACGTCTCCTGGAAGGAAGGTGTGTTCAACTTTAATAATCAGCATTTTGCACAAGTCATGCGCATCCTTGCCAGATGGTATGACCTGGATATAGAATATCCTAATGGCATTCCTACAAGAGAATATGCCGGGGAGATGGGAATTAACCTCGATCTTACTCAAATGTTGAAAGGATTGGAAGATTCCGGGTTGCATTTCAAACTGGAAGGTCGACGGTTGATTGTGCAGCCTTAAAATTGAATATTATTATTAATAAAACGCCCGTGTTGTACGGGAAGAAATATGGTTACGCAAATTGTGGAAATTATTGGCAGGTGTATGCTTACCACGTGCCTGTGATTTCATGAAAAAATTGACCAAAGTTTGCTGATTATGGACCTCACAGGAATTTTTCTTTTCTGCCTGAGCCTTGGCGTGGCTGCAAAAACATTCTCTCAAACAGTAACCCTGTCAGTTAAGAATGCCTCTGTTCAACAGGTATTTGAACTGGTAAAAGAACAGACACATTACTCTGTTTTTTATGAAAAGGATCTCTTAACAGGTGCTAAGACAATAACAGCTAAAGTGCGAAACATGCCACTGCAGCAGTTTCTGTCCATGACGTTGGCAGAACAGGACTTTACTTATTATGTTGAACAGGAAACGATTTTTCTAAAACGGAAACCGATAAGCGCCATGACCAAAACGGGCAAAATGCAGGAAGCCGAAGTCTTTGTTCCAACTGTCAAAGGCTTGGTAACCGGGGTGGATGGGAAACCCCTGACGGATGTTAATGTGGTAGTGAAAGGTTCGGGTAAAGGGACAACGACCGATGCTGAAGGAAGTTTTAGTATCGAGGTAAACACAGATCAAATCCTGGTTTTTAGTTCAATCGGTTTTCTGTCCCAGGAAGTTGCAGTCAGCTCCTCAACTATGCAGGTAATACTTGCTGGGGAAACGAAGTCCCTCAATGAAGTGATAGTGACGGCCCTTGGAATTCCTAAAGCGGTTAAGTCGCTAACCTATACGGCTCAGAACGTGAAAGGCGATCAGTTGAATGAAGCCAAAGAAGTAAATATCATCAATTCGCTGCAAGGTAAAGTGGCAGGTGTAACGGTCACCAGGAATGCAGATGGACCGGGGGGAGACACCAAAGTGTTGATTCGGGGGAACCGTTCCATTACCGGCAATAATGATCCGCTTTATGTCATTGACGGAGTTCCGCTGACAGGTAGCGTTGGGATGCTCAATTCCGATGATGTCGAAAGCATGACCGTCCTTAAAGGCGCCTCTGCTGCATCCTTGTATGGAAGCCAGGGACAGAACGGTGCAATCATCATTACAACCAAAAGAGGTAAAGAAGGAGCTTTGACAGGAAATTATGTGGGCGGGTTGAGTTTTGATAAAGCCACTTTACTTCCTGATTTACAATATGAATACGGACAGGGTGATGCCGGAATATATGCGCCTAACTCAGAACATAGTTGGGGACCGAAGGCAGAGGGCCAGATGGTGACGCTTTGGAACGGAAAAACCGTGCCTCTTAAGGGTCAGTCGGATAACTTGAGAGATTTTTTTAGAACAGGCTCAAATCTGACAAACTCAGTTAGCGTAACAGGCGGAAATGAAAAAATGCGAACCTATTTCTCTTATGCCAATGTGCGTGCACAGGGAATTATGCGCAACAATGACCTGATCAGGCACAATGTAGATCTCAAGATCGACAACGCCATTTCTTCCAAGCTGACCTGCTTCATAAAGATGACTTATATCTATGAGGAAGTCAATAACCGGGTAATACCAGGAGACGCAGGCACTTACGCATTGCCGTCTATATTCCGTTCGCCAACTTCTATTCCGCTGCGCGAAATGGAGAACTATGCTTATACCGATAGCAACGCACGGGAAAGGCAGAATTACTGGAAGCCTAATTCGTCTGTATTGCTGAATCCTTTCTGGGCCCTCAACAGGATCACTTATTACCAGCAGAAGGACAGATTACTCGGACTGTTCTCAGCGAAGTATGCCATGGCGGAGGGAATAGCTATCCAGGTACGCGGAAGTATCGACAAGACCTTTCAGCGCACGAATCACAAGGTATATGCGGATAATTACTTTAGTCTCGTAGGATCGGATTACGATTATGGCAGCACCATCAATACGGGAGTTAACATGGATGCTTTGCTTTCCTTTCGCCGCGACCTTAGCAGACAAATAAATTTATCGGGAGATGTTGGCGCCTCCATGCAGGAAAGTACCTACTCAGGAGTAGCAGGAAATGCAAACGGATTGAACAAGCAGAATTTTTTCTTTATGAACAATGCAAGAAATCCGTTCATAAACGAATATTCCGGAAGAACGCCACGTGTACAATCACTTTATGGCACGGTAACCGTTGCATACCGCAATTATCTGTACCTGGATGTCACTGCGAGGAACGACTGGTCATCGGCGCTACCTAAGGGAAGTCAAAGTTATTTTTATCCATCCGTTGGTTTCACAGGAGTGATCTCCGACATGTTTCGCTTACCGCTTTGGATCAATTACGGAAAAGTCCGGGCAACATTTGCAAATTCCGGATATGGAGGCAACGAATATCTTGACAGGAATTATTACCAGGTAGGTGCTGGCGGCGTGATTATCACTCCTACCATTCAATCTTTAGGTACATACAAACCCGAATTAACCAGCTCTTTCGAAACAGGAGTAGAAGGCAGATTATTCAATAACAGGGTTTCCATCAATGTGGTGTATTACAATACTAAAACAAAAAACCAGCTGTTGCTGATCGGTGCACCACCAGCGTCAACTTTTAATCAGAAGTATATCAACGCAGGCCTGATCAGAAACAGGGGTGTTGAGGTAGTTGCGGGAGTAATGGCTGTAAAGATTGCGCATTTCTCGTGGAACATCGACCTTAACTATTCTAAAAATTACAATAAGGTTCTTCAGCTGACAGCTGACGTAAAATCAGCCATTCTGGTCAATTCCGACCTTGCCCAGATAAAAGCTGTGGAGGGTAACAGTTTCGGTGACATATATGCTAAAGGCTGGCAGCTGGATGATCAGGGCAGAAAGCTGGTTGACGATGCCGGAAATCCAATATTCACTAAAGGAAACGATGTTTTGGCCGGCAACTATAATCCCAACTATATGATGGGTATCAACAATCTGCTGGAATTTAATTCCTTCTCCCTCGGATTTCTGATTGATTACAGAAACGGAGGCTACATTATTGCGGGCACACAGGCATTGATAGACGCGGACGGACATTCCCGGCAATCCCTTCAGGGCCGCGAGAATGGAATAACGCTTGACGCATATACCGTTGATGGAAAGAAAAACGAGCAAACGATTTCAGCTCAAAAATACTGGTCCGACAGAGGAGGAAGGTACCCAGTCGGCTCCTTATATGCTTATTCCGCCACCAATGTCAGACTAAGAGAACTAATACTTGGATATATTATTCCAGCAAAAGCGCTGGGCAAACAACGAATAATAAAAGGTGCTAAAGTTTCTTTTGTAGGGAGAAATGTTTTCTTCTTTAAAAATAACGCGCCCATAGATCCGGAAATCACCAGGGGGGTTGGCGGAGGCGGCCTTGAATATGCTGCCCTTCCCTCCACCAGGAACCTTGGCGTAAATCTGAAATGCACATTTTAAAAGAATTCAAATGAATTTAAATAAACACGCATTAAGTAAACTGTTCATTTCGGAAACAGCCATAATGTTGTTTCTGGTGTTTCTCGCTGTAGGATGCGGGAAAAATTATGAAGCGTTCAATACAGACCCAACAAGGCTGACTTCCCTTTCACCGGATGATGTGAAAGGTCTGTTTCCCAATACGCTCTACCGTGGTATGTACGCCACTGAGGATGCTCAGGGCGATTATCAGTATTCGCAGGGAATGTTTGCAGACCTGTATAGCCAATACTTTGCCACATCTGCCACCTTTGATCAGACAGACAGATATGTGATTGTTCAGGACTGGGTTCAGAACCAGTGGTATGCTACCTATATTGCCGCAATGCCGGGCCTGCTGACCATCCTGAAGGAGACAGGCAAGCCCGAATCTATAACCTTAAACGCCATTGCAAGAATATGGAAAGTGTTTGTCCTGCATAGAACCACAGACTATTTCGGGCCGATACCCTATTCGAAAATCGGCCTGGATTCTGCCGCTATCGCTTACGACGACCAGAAAGACATCTACTACGACTTTTTCAAACAACTCAGTCAAGCGGCCACGGATCTTCAAAATAATATCAGCAACCCTTCTTACGGAACACAGGATATTATTTTTAATGGAGACAATACCAGGTGGCTAAAGTTTGCCAACACTTTAAGGCTTCGTCTGGCGCTTCGTATCTCAAATGTAGCACCGGATAAGGCCCGGCAGGAAGCAGAAGCGGCCATCACAGCCGGGGTCATGACAGATGTAAGTCAGGATGCTTATCTGTCGGTGTCCGCTTTGAATATCAATGGATTCAACAGGCAGGCAGGATGGAATGAATTCAGAATGAGCGCGGCAATGGAAAGTGTGCTGAAGGGATACAATGATCCGCGTCTTCCCAAATATTTTAAACCTGCGCTTGCTACGGGTGAATATGCAGGTGCCAGAAATGGAATGAATCCTGCGGAAATCGCACTGCCCCAGAATGATTATGATCATACCTCCGATGTCAGTGAATATCTGGCGCCGGATAATATGACCACCACTCCAATGACAGTCATGCATTCGGCCGAAGCGTATTTTCTGCGTGCAGAAGCTGCGTTGAATGGTTGGGAAGCTGACGGTACTCCTCAGGCATTATACGAAAAGGGTATTGAAATGGCCCTGAAAAGCTGGAAGATCACAGATCCTCTTCAAATCAGCAATTACATTAACAGCACTACTGTTCCGATGGCGCCCGGTGGATATTTTAGTACCCCGGCGATGACGGATATTCCTGTAAAATTCTCAACTGATCCTCAAAATCAGAGAGAACAGATAATTACCCAGAAATGGCTTTGCCTGTATCCTGATGGACATGAGGCCTGGGCCGAAGCAAGAAGGACCAACTATCCTAAACTGTATGCAAGGCTGCATTCAGATAATCCAGACCTCAGTAATGACAAGATGATCAGAAGAATTCCGTTTGTAAATTTTGACAGGGACAAGAACGGACCTGCAGTTAAAAAAGCGGAAAAATTGCTTAAAGGCCCGGATAATATAGCAACTTCTCTTTGGTGGGATGTGCATTAGTTTCATATGTGTGAGTATAAATATTTAATAGTTATGACCATGAAAGTTTTGTTTAAGAAAGGAATTTTGAATGATAGAAGTTTCCGCCCCAGCCACTGGTTGATGATGCTTGCTCTGGGTCTTTGCTTTTCGTCCTGCAGTCATTTGCCTAATACTCCGAAAGGGGACAGCGACAACGGAGGATTGTTCCTGCCTGATCATTTTGAAGCGCTTGTAGTGGCCGACAGTATCGGTCGGGCACGCCACCTGGCCGTAAATGACAACGGTGACATCTACGTAAAGCTTGAGTACAATGATAAATTGAAAGGCAGTGGAGGAACCGTTGGCCTTCGGGATCTCAATGGAGACGGCAAGGCAGATTCTATCGTATACTTCGGCGACTATAAAGACATTGGAAGTTCTGCAGTGGGCATGACCATACACGATGGATATCTTTATACCAGCACTGTTGATAAGGTGCTGAGGACAAAACTAACGGGAGATCTTATTCCTAAAAGCAAAACTGAGGTGCTCCTCACAGATGACGATCAGCAGGTAGCACAGAACTGGCACACTACCAAGCCCGTGGCTTTTGATAACAATGGAAATATGTACGTTCCCTTCGGCACTCCTTCCGATGCAGGGCAGGATATTACCAAGTACGGTCCTGTCGGCATTCCAAACGGCAAAGGGTTGCAACCACCAGCTGATCTGTTGACTCATGGTGGTATCTGGCGGTTTGATGCCAGCAAAACAAATCAAAAACAAAAAGACGGGCATCGGATGTCTACCGGCATCCGCAGTGTCGTTGGCATGCAATGGAACAAAACGGATAACAACCTGTACGCCGTTGTAAACGGAATAGACAATTTTCACACGATTTATCCCAAGATCTTTTCTTCCTGGCAAGCGGCGGTATTACCATCAGAGCTGCTGATCAAGGCAACGGAGGGAGCTAATTTCGGATGGCCCTATGCCTATTTTGATCATATGAAGGGTGAAAATATTCTTCAACCCGGTTATGGAGGAGATGGAAAAACGGTTGGAAGTGCCAGCCACTTCACCAAACCTGAAATGGGGTTTCCAGGACATTGGGCGCCAATGGATATCCTGTTTTATGATGGATCCCAATTTCCGGAACGGTATAAAAATGGCGCGTTCATCGCATTCCATGGATCAACAGACAGATCTCCTTACCCGCAGGCCGGATATATCGTAGTGTTTGTTCCGTTTAAAGACGGTAAGGCTGAAAATAAATACGAAGTGTTTGCAGATGGATTCACAGGTGTGGACACTGTAATTAATACAAGCGATGCCGTTCACAGACCTATGGGTCTTTCAACCGGTCCGGACGGATCACTATACATCTCTGAATCCAACAAAGGAAAAATTTGGCGGGTGATGTACAAGGGAGATAAAAAAGATTTTGGTGCGGAGCAGCTTGCTGCAATGGAAAAACGTAAATCCAGATCGTACATTAAAACGCCGGATGAGAAAGCTGATAATCTAAATACCGGAGATGAACTGGAAGGAAGTATTTTATTCGATACGTACTGTGCAAATTGTCACCAGAGAAATGGCAAGGGAGATAACGGCCGGTTTCCGCCACTGTCAGGTTCTGAAATTGTCAACGGAGACAAAACCAAATTAATCGATATCATCCTGAATGGCTTACAGGGTAATATTATAGTCAGTGGAAAAAATTACAACGGCATCATGCCTGCTCATGGCGGATTCCTGGATGATCATGCCATTGCTTCTATTGTAACCTATATTAGAACGAATATGAGAAATCATTCAACCGGTGCTACAACTGTGGAAGTCAGCGCAGCCAGAAATGCAACATTAAAAAAGAAATAACTGACTACTATTTTTTTATTTTTTGAATCGTTGATTTGTTAGTGACCATTACAGATTTTTATGATCAATGCAGTGAACCCGGACTTGAACAATGACTACCTGCTGATGTTACAGGTGGGCCAGGGAAATAAAGGGGCATTTAACCTGTTGTTTGAAAAATACTGGGAGGTGGCCTATTCGACCGCGTATAAGAGACTCAGGGATGCAGATCAGGCTAAAGATATCATACAGGATGTCTTCGCGCACATTTGGTTTAACAAAGACACACTTCACATCAACAACATTCCCGCCTATCTTAACAGGGCCATTCGCAATAAAGTGATCAAGATCGCCGCAAAACAAAAAACCGTTCACCCCTTTTTCAATCTTCCTGAGGTTCTTGCGCAGGAAGGAAACGGTGCCGACAGTCCACTGCTTCAGAAAGAATTTTTCCGATCCTGCGAAGCATTGCTCGACACGTTACCGCCACAGCGCCAGACAATTTTCAGACTGCGCTTTCAGGATGATTTGCCTACAAAGGAAATCGCCGGTCTGCTTGGCCTTTCCAGGAAAACAGTTCAGAACCAGCTTGGTAAGGCAATTCAAAAGCTGCGGTTGTCCATGATGCACCTGTGGACACTGTTCTTTATGGCGTTCTCCATTTTTTAACCTAAAAACAAATAGGTACACAGGAGGGTACTTTTATGTATTTCAGGGTCATTCTATTAAGCCAGCAGTACAAAGTATTCAGCGAGCATACAGGTTGGCCAGAACAAACAGATCGCAAGGTGTCAAAATCGTTGCTGAATGAGGCGAGCCGCTATGGTTGTTCGAAAATCAGGCCGGCAACTAAAACTTAGACAGAAAGGAGTCACTTAATGAGAAATATCATCATTCTATTCATAACTGTTGTGTCTGTTGCGTTCAAAGATCAGGATAGCCCATATCCGCTTCCCGGAGCTAAGGCACCCACATATACCATTAAGCATCAAAGGATGCCTATAGTGATCGACGGCAACTGGAACAAAAAACAATGGAGAAGAATTAAGGCGGTGGAGGTGACCGATTTTATTCGGGAGATTCCCAATTTTCGTCCACGGACAGAAGTGAAAATGAGTTACGATACAGCAAATATTTATGTCATTTTCCGGGTGCATGACCGCTATGTCCGCTGCATCACCAAAGAGCCGGACGGTCCTGTTTGGAAAGACGCAGCAGTGGAACTATTTTTCTGTCCCGATACTACACAGCCAGATCAGTACTTCAACCTGGAGATCAATTGCGGAGGCACGGCGCTTCTCGGCTATCGCTCAAACAAGCCCGACAAAGAGGATATCAGCACTATCGAGATTGCACACTCTCTGCCACAGATCGTGGACCCTGAAATAAAGGAACCTGTCGTGTGGACGCTCGAATACAGGCTACCGCTCAAAACCCTGTCCAAATATTGCCATATCACCCGTCCACAGAAAGGTGTAACCTGGAAAGTGAATTTTTGTAAGATAGCCGAAAACAATTCAAATCCGCATTATATGACCTGGAGCCCCATCGATGCTCCCAATCCAAGTTTTCATATGCCTCAATTTTTTGGCAGTGTGGTTTTCAAGTAATCGTTCAACACAATTGAAGCAGGAGATGTAAAAATTGATAGTCAGTTGATATGAAGAAAAAAATATTGGTACGCAGTGTCGCAGCGTTTATTTGCGTTTGCTTTAGCCTGAATGGCCTTTGCCAGGAATCCGGATGGAGAATTCCATCCTGGGCCGATACTATGCAAATGCCTTTTGCTGTCACTTCTGCTGTATTGAAGAACGGAAAGAATACTTACGCCATTTACTGTATTACCTGCCATGGCAAAAATGGAGATGGCCAGGGTGCGCCTGGAATGACCTTCGAGGTAAAACCTGCCAATTTTCATGATATGGGGATCATGCGCCAAAAGGATGCCACGCTCTTTTGGAAAGTAACCAGGGGTTACGGAGGCATGCCGTCATTTGGCACATCGCTTACTGAGCATCAGCGTTGGCAGGTTGTTTCCTATTTAAGGGAGTTTACCAAAGACAAGAATGGCAAACCCCAACCTGCGTTTGACAATATGCTGCCTGTAACCGGATACACCGTCGATCCCTCCATGAGAAGCAGCTATTTTCCTGTCCCCTCCAAGGTCAGAAATGTCATCGGATCAGAGACCATGCAATTTATGGTAGACACGGTGGTTTCAGGCCTCACGCTTCCCTGGAGCATGGCGTTCCTGCCCGACCAGAAAACCGTGCTGATCGCCGAACGTTCCGGCGCGCTTGTAATTGTAAGAGAGGGCAAAAAACTCAGCGAGCCTGTACAGGGACCGGTTCCACAAAGCCTTCGGGAAGTGAAATTGCATCCCGGATTCGCTTCCAACCACCTTGTATACTTAACTTATTATATTGAACCGAAAAAGGATTCTGCCCGAAGCAAAACTTACTTCGGCGGATATGCCGTGCTCATGAGGGGCAAGCTGGAAAACGATGTGCTGTCTGATACGCAAGTGCTCTACAAGGTCGGGCCGTTCAAAGAGAACGGCTTTTGGTATGGAAATAAATTGGCTTTCGATAAAAACGGCGCATTGTACATGACCATCGGGCAGCGTACCATCGAGCACATGCACAGGTGGAATACAGCGCAGGACAATAAAGTGATCTCGGGTAAAATTATCCGGTTGAATGATGACGGTACTATTCCAAAAGACAATCCGTTTATTGATTCGGCAGGGGTACTGCCCGAAATCTATTCCCTTGGTCATAGAATGCCAGAAGGCCTGGTCTACAATAAACGCACTGGCCAACTCTGGGAAAATGAACATGGCGAAAACGGAGGCTGTGAGCTTAACCTGCTGGGGCCAGGCAAAAATTATGGCTGGCCCAAAACTACATTCAGCATTAATTACGATGGTACGATCATCACCACCGATACCGTGCTGCCCGGTATGGAACTGCCTGTGCACTACTGGAAGTCCGCTCTGGCACCGGCTGGTATGGACTTCGTCTATGGCGCCCACTACCCTGGATGGGATGGAAACCTGATCATTGGCTCGTTAGTGCAAAAGCGGCTAAACCGGACCATCATGCAAGGAGACAAAGCAGTACGTGATGAAAAGTTGATCCAGGGTATTGGCCGTGTTAGAGACGTCACTTTTGGACCCGATGAATTCCTGTATGCGCTGACTGAAGACACTGGCCTGCTGGTGCGGGTGCTGCCTTTGAAGAAAGGAAAGGCGCCTGTAGCCAGGAAAAAAACTACAACCCTTAAATCATAATACAATAACCGGGCAATGGATTAAGTATGGACAAAAAAATTAGCTAATAGCGTAACACTTTAACCAAAACACAGCCAATGCACAACAGATCGCAAGAAAAAACATAACCAACAAAAGCAGGGAACTGCTTTCAGAACACTGACGGTTTGTATGTCGCTCCCGGCTATAAACCCGTCATCTGCAATCCCCGATCATCCGGGTATTTGTCACTTAAAACAAAACTGATTATGATTTGTCGTTCAACTGCTGCGGCATTGCCGGATTTGCGTGGTAAGCTGCTACAAAAGAAATCCTTTATTAAAGTATTTATGCGTACCGGAGTCGGAATGCTGGCATTCTTCGTTACCTCTATCCAGCTACTGAACGCTTCACCTGTCAGGAGCCAGCCGCTTGACCAGGTGAAGATAAAGCATGAAGAAAAGTTTAGGGCCTATGCGGAAAGCCCTGAAATTATAGTGAAGGGTAGGGTGACTAATGACAAATCAGAGCCGATGGCCGGTGTAAGCGTTTCTGCAAAAGGAACAACCACCGGGACCTCGACAGATATAAATGGAAATTACTCTATCAGTGTGGGAGATGATGGCGTGCTGGTATTCACCTATGTCGACTTCGTTACTCAGGAAGTACCGGTTAACCGCCAGGCAAGCATCGACGTCACCCTCCAGCCGGCTAATGTACAGCTGAACGCCGTAATAGTAACGGCTTTAGGTATTACCCGCTCTGTTAAATCGCTGACTTATGCCGCCCAGAATGTCAAGGGAAGCGATTTGAATGAGGCCAGGGAAACCAACGTAATCAACTCCCTTCAGGGAAGGGTTCCCGGGTTGACCATTACGAAGGATGCGGTAGGACCAGGTGGAGAATCAAAAGTATTGTTAAGAGGCAACCGGTCACTGTCGGGAAATAGTGATCCGTTGTATGTGATAGATGGCGTGCCCCTGAACGGTGGCATCGAAATGCTGAATCCGGATGATATTGAAAGCATGACCATCCTTAAAGGTGCTTCCGCTGCAGCATTGTACGGCAGCCAGGGTCAGAACGGCGCCATTATTGTTAATACAAAAAAAGCCCGTGCTGGTGTAGTAAATGTTGATTACAACGGAGGTGTTTCTGCAGACCAGGCTGCTGTATTACCTAAACTTCAATACGCCTACGGTCAGGGAGATGGAGGAAACTATGTAGCCAATTCCGAACACAGCTGGGGGCCCAGGGCCGACGGCCGGATCGTGAAGCTCTGGAATAGTGATTCCGTGCCGCTCAAAGGTCAGCCAGACCGGCTCAGGAACTTTTTCCGTACTGCTGCAACAGTTAACAACTCTCTAAGTTTGAGCGGGGGTACCGACAAGATGCAGGCTTACTTTTCGTATGGCAATACTTATGCGGAAGGCATCATGCGCAACAATGACCTGCACCGCCACAACATTGACCTGAAAGTTGGCTTTAACCCTACATCCAGGCTCTCGTTCAATACAAAGCTTACCTACATTTACGAAGACGTCAACAATAGGGTTACACCCGGCGAAGGAGGTACCTACGCATTACCTTCCATTTACCGTTCTCCAACATCGATTCCGGTCATTGAAATGATGAAGTATGCTTACATTGATGAAAATGGGGTTGAAAAGCAAAGCTATTGGAAACCCGGTTCATCAATCCTTGAAAATCCTTACTGGGCGTTAAACAGGATTAATTATTTTCAGAAAAGGGACAGGATTATCGGATTGTTTACGGCCAAATACAAGTTCACCGACTGGCTGGATCTTCAGATTCGCGGAAGCATTGATAAAACGATGCAGCACACTGATCATAAGATATATGGCGACAACTACTTTAGTCTTGTCGGATCGGACTATGAATATGCTATTGACAACAAACAAACCAGTAACATTGATGCGTTGCTGTCGTTTCATCATACCCTTTCGAAAAAATTTGAGCTGTCGGGTAATGTGGGCGGTGCTTCTCAACAGGGAAACTTTGCCACTGAGACCTTTGCTGCAAATGGTCTGGACAGACCAAATTTCTTTTATCTCACCAATTCAACCAACCTGTCTTCTACAGATGTTTACGGAAAGAATCCCCAGGTGCTATCGCTGTATGCAACAGCTACGTTGAAATACAACAATTACCTGTATCTCGATGTCACCGGAAGGAACGACTGGTCAACGGCATTGCCCAAAGATAGCCGTTCCTATTTCTATCCTTCTATTGGCTTGTCCGCTATCATCTCCGATATGGTGCATCTGCCCTCATGGATGTCATATGGAAAGGCCAGATTTACCTTTGCTAATTCCGGATATGGTGGTTTGCAGTATCTTGATCAGACGTATTCATCTGTACTTCCCGGATATATTGTAAACCTTTCAAATGTGCGCTCGCTGGGAAATTACAAGCCCGAGCTGACCAGTTCCTTCGAAACAGGTATTGAGTGGCAGTTTTTCAACGACCGCCTTGGTTTTGATGCGACCTACTATAACACAAAAAGTAAGAACCAATTATTGAAGATTAACGTTCCTAATGCAACATTATACCTTGAGAAATATATAAATGCCGGTCTGATCCAGAACAGTGGCTTTGAACTGAGCGTGCACGGTACACCGGTGAGAGGTGCAGACTTTTCCTGGAATGTTGGTCTAAATTATTCGACTAATAAAAACAAAGTGAAAGAACTGGTATCAGGTCTTGATTTCGTGGTGTTGGCAGACGACCGGGAGGCGCAAATCAGGGCGGCAGTTGGTGGTAGTTTCGGTGACATGTATGTTAAAGACTGGGTAAAGGACTCCGTTAGCGGCAAGCACATCGTCGACGCCACCGGGATGCCAGTTTTAACGTCTGGAAATACTGTGTTCCTGGGTAACTATAATCCCAAGTACATGATGGGCCTCCAGAACCAGTTTGTTTATAAGGACTTGTCGCTTAGTTTCCTGATCGATTATCGCAACGGTGGTTACGTCATCGCAGGCACCCAGGCACTTATTGA